>Ga0209511_1000034_pt1 | contig 255852 bp, 199 predicted proteins | sample SSSSmetaG_FD_184141 | JGI IMG/M metagenome (GOLD analysis project Ga0209511, IMG submission 184141) | Glacier valley bacterial and archeal communities from Borup Fiord, Nunavut, Canada, to study Microbial Dark Matter (Phase II) - ​SSSS... | ecosystem: Environmental > Aquatic > Freshwater > Ice...
TAACATGTAAGTGCTTTGATTTGAGACCTAAAGATACGAAAAAAGCAGCAAAAATAAGGCTTTTTATACCTTTTTTTACTGCTTTTTTATTTAGAACCAAAGACTAAGGTACTTTTTCAGTGCCCTCGAAAGCTCCTTCGCCTTTTTTGCGTTTATATCAAAAAAAGAGTTGCATTTTATTATTTTATAAACGAAAAAGATATGAATAACAATGACTGAAATAAAATAATAACTTTTTGTATGATATACGGACCGGAATAAGATTCATTCGGAATAAATGGCAGTGAACTGTAATAATAAGCGGGATGAAAATAATTATTTAATAAGAGAACTCGCTGAATATCATTGTAAACTATATTGTTAATGCATTTATTGACAGAAAAAGGAGAGTAACTTTAAACTCCAGGAAAAGGCAACAGACCGGACCTTTCTACCATAAAACCCCACGCAGCCGCACCGGAGAGCATTAAGCCATAAATCATATTCTACCCCCTTATTTGTAAATTGGATAATAATTTAAACAAATAAAATATAATGAATTAACTTTTAGATAATATAACTATATTTGTGGGCTGTAATCTGTTCAAAATAAATATGGAATAAGTGGTTTTATGGGATGGGTAGTTCCAGTTTTTTTATTGAAAAAAACGGATAATCAATATTTAAAATAAAAGGACATATCCAGTCTTTAGGTTTGCTTTGGTTTTATGTAAGAAAAATTAAGTAAAAAACTGAACGATAGATTGCCATAAAATAAATTGCCATTAATGAATGGAGCAAGTTAGGCAAGATTGACTACTTTAATATCACAATTTATATACCGGGCTGAATTATAATAAAATGCAAGAATTAAGTTTGTTGAAAAGGCAAAAATATGAGTAATTAATTGACTCTACTGGGAATTGAGTTGCTCAGATTTTAGAAGTAGAATCGAAATTTAAAAATAAGTAAAATATTATGTTTGGGAAGCTATTTAATAAAAACGAAGGCTGCCATCCTAAAAAAAATGGACCAGAATTGTCAACGGATTCTTGGATATTGTCATTTGAAATGTTGGTTATTGCATACTTAAAAAAATACGGAGTTGACAAATTAGGAAACTTAAAAGTTGAAAAAGTGAAATCCACTCAAAAAGATATTGAGTGGATTGAATTTAGCCTTAAAGCAGCAGGTTTTTACGAAAAAACCTTTATTGAAGAATTAGTATTAGAAGAATGGATTCAAATGAAGGAAATAGATAAGAATTTGATACCATTGGACTTTTCAAAGGAATTCGTCAATAAATATAATAACTCAAAAATTGAGAAGTTTGCATCATACACTGTTATTGAAAGAAATAAAAAAATAGCCAAGGCATATTTAGACCTAATAATAACTATTGAAAAAATACAGGGTTGGTTAGATGATGTTGGATTAAGAACAAGAATAGAAAGTGATTTTAGACAAAGGAAATCTGCTAAATCAACAATTTCCCAATGTACAACCTTATTTTGTATAATATCATTAGGTTGTGATGAGATGGGTAGATACAATATGGTTTATAGCGTTGACTTTAGATTTCAAGAAATGATTTCGGAAAATTTCGCAAGTGCTTTGATAAGAAGAATATACGAATTTACTCCAGGGGAAATGGAACCATTTATAAGAATAGGTTCACTGTGCCAAGATTGCATTCAAGTTTTCAAACAATTAATTGAGGAGTCTAAAACGGAGTCATATCATAAAATCTCAATTAAAGAAAAATACCCGTCACAGTGAATATAATTATGATATAAAATGGAACTGACCAGGATGGAAATGATGTATCCGGTAATATTGATATTTCTGATAAGTATGGTAGTGGTACTATTTAAGACGCTGATGGAAATGAGAAGACTCTTGATGTAGAATGGGTTGATCAAGGAGTTCTGGAAGGCACTAATGAAGATGCAAATTCATATGAGCTTCAAGTAGAATAATTATAATTTATAAGATTAACCTTTTTTATTGCAAGTTTGAGCTAAGTAGGAAATATGCCGGAAATTTGTTCATTCCCGAAATCGGGAATTGCCATTTCTAACTGTTTTTATTTTGTATAGAATTTTAATTTCAGTTATAAACTGTTTCGGTTTTGAGTCCAGATCTCCGCTTCGAAAATGGAAATGGGAATGGAACCGGAACCGGTAATGGAATCCGGATTAAAACCGGAACTCCAAACCGAGCCAAATGAACAAATAAAACGGAATTAATTGTAGCACTTGAACCCTTCAAATGTATGAAAAAATTTCAAAATAAATATCGCATTCCTTCTGCCCGTGCACAGTGGTGGAACTATGGCGATGAGGGGGCCTATTTTATTACCATTTGTACGGCGCATATGAAATGTTTTTTGGGGACGGTTACAACGGGGTCGGATCCGGTTGTGGTTTTGTCGGAATTGGGTGAAATCGTGCAAAAATATTGGTTGGAAATACCGGAACATTTTCCGTATATAAAATTAGATACATTTCAGGTTATGCCTAATCATTTTCATGGGATTATCATTATTGATAAATCGGCAAATCAAAATGATTTGGTGGGAATGCCCGATTTGGGCGATGATGGGACGCCGAATATGACCGATGTTGGGATGCCCAATTTGACCGATGTAGAGACGCGCAATTTATCCGATGTTGGGATGCACAATTTGACCGATGTAGAGACGCCCAATTTGGCCGATGTAGTAGAGACGCCCAATTTGGGCGTCTCTACGGATACGGAAAAAACGCCACCGTCACCGAAATCCGTGAAATGTGGCGGAAAAAACGATAGATGGCATAAAGGGGTAGTGGGTGTGGTGATAAATCAGTATAAACGGAAATGTACCATTGAATGTCGAATAATTAATACGAATTTTGGTTGGCAACCACGATTTTATGACAATATTATTCGCGATCAGGAATCATATGATAGAATTTCGGCATACATTATTAATAATCCTGCAAAATGGGCAGAAGATAAATTCCAACCTTCAAAAACGGATACAGAAAAATGAAAACAATCACAGAAGATAAAATAGAAACATTTGCCATCTATCTACTTCGATCTGTTGGCAGGAAGTATATTCCTGGTTTGGCTATTGCTCCCGGAGCAGAGCAAGTTAAAAGAGTAAACCATCTTCGTTCAAGACTTTATGGTTGCAGTCGTTGTCAAGTGCAATTTTAGTAAAGCGGAAAATCCCGCAAAATCCGGACAAGTAAACTGAAAACTTGTCCTTTTAAACCTGTATATTAACACCAAATCTCAGCAGATATAGCTTAACTTATCAATACCTTGTCATAAAAATCAAATAGCGGAACCGAAAAGCTTAAAGAGTAGGATACATAATAAACAATTCATGAAAAATGAAAAAAAATTTCAAAACACTTATGATTATTTCTATCGCATTTATTTCAACCAGTTGTGCTTCAATTGTAAGTTCAAGTTCCTGGCCTTTGACTGTAAATTCAAATCCTGTTGGAGCAAAATTACAGATTACCAACAAACGTGGAATCTCAGTATTTAATGGACAGACTCCTGCCACAGTTTCATTGAAATCTGGATCTGGTTTTTTTGGTAGCGAATCGTATTTGGTTAATTTAAATTTAGATGGATATACCGAAAAAACAATTCCAGTAAGGTGCACGCTAAATGGTTGGTATTTTGGGAATATTATTTTTGGCGGATTAATTGGAATGTTGATTGTTGATCCTTCGACTGGAGCCATGTATCGTTTAGAAACTAATATTATTGACGAAAACTTAACAACAAACTCAACAGCAAACAAAGAACGTACTTTAAAAATTATGGATATTAATGATATATCTCAAGATATGCGAAACCATTTAGTAAGTATAAAATAAGTAATTTAGAATTCCGTTCTTTCTGAGCAAATTACTCGTTCTACAGCGGATATAACTTCACTGAATTAAATGTGCAAAGAGTGTGGGTTGTCGTTCCCGAAACGGGATAAATGAACTGGAGACAATCCTCTGAAAAAAATATATTATGAATAGAATCTATATGAAAGCATTTACTCCCCGCAGCCGAAGGATGGTTATGATCATTCTTTTGAATATTCTCTTTCAACCTTTTGTGTGTTTTATCTATTCGCAGCCAGGCAGGCAGCCAGACATAAATCCGGTAATGAAAGTCAGTAATCTGAAACAGGACACCGAAAACCCTATGCGGCTTGATGAGCTACATATAGATATTAAAGTTATCGGGCAAATAGCAGTTACCACCCTGGATATGACTTACTACAATCCCAATGCGCGTGCAATGGAAGGTGAGTTTAATTTCCCGCTGGCCGAAGGGCAAACTGTTTCCCGTTTTGCGTTGGATATAAAAGGAATCATGCGCGAGGGCGTGGTGGTTGAAAAAGAACAGGGGCGTAAAACCTTTGAAGCCATAGTCCGCCGGCGGGTAGATCCGGGATTGCTCGAAATGACCGAAGGCAATAACTTCCGTATGCGCGTATTCCCCTTGCCCGCCATGGGAACAAGAAGAGTTGTGCTGGCTTTTGAAGAGGAACTGACCGATAAAGGGAGCTTTGATTTGTATGTACTTCCGTTGAAAATAAATGAAGCTATCGCCAAGTTTTCGGTGCGCGCAGAAGTGATTAAAAACAGCGTGAAATTAGATGCCGAAAATAATGAACTGAGTAATTTGTCTTTCGAGAAATGGAACGATTCGTATGTGGCCAATCTGGAGCAGGAGAACTTTGTTCCCGATAAAAAGATAGCACTGACTTTTCCTCACCTTGGTAATATGGACCGGGTATTTACTTCGGTCAAGGAAGGAAGCCCCGATTCATCGTATTTCTATCTGAATGTCAGGCCACAGGTTTCGGAGCAAGTGAAGGTATTGCCTAAACGCATAACGCTGTTGTGGGATAACTCGAACTCGGCTCAGGACAGAAATCTGGAAAAAGAATTGGCGATATTGGATAACTATTTTAGGAAAATCGGCAACCTGACCGTAGAATTCGTACCCTTCAATATTAAAACAGGAAAGATTCAGACTTTTGTTATTACCGGTGGAAACTGGGATAAGCTTAAAGCAACTTTAAATGCTACCGTGAATGATGGGGGCAGTTCGTTGGGCTGTCTCAATTTCATGAAGTACACGGGCGATGAAATACTTCTTTTTTCGGATGGAATGACCAACTTTGGAAATGCAGAACCGAAATTTTCAAAAACACCGGTATACAGCTTAAATTCGAGTGTCACTGCCAATCCCCTTTTTCTGACTTACCTGGCACAACACAGCGGAGGCGTGTATCTTGATTTAAACAAACTGACCAACGAAGAAGTGCTGGCGAAGCTGACGAACAATAACTATCATTTTATCTCGGCACAAGTCCAGAACGGGCAGGTCGCCAATGTATATCCATCTTTACCCTGCCAGTTCAACAATAGCTTTAGCCTGGTTGGAACTATGCGCGGGAAATCGGCAACGCTCATACTGAACTTTGGCTTTGGATCCACGATAAGTTACTCCAAAACGATTAAAATAGATGCCGATAATTCTACTGATCAGTCCATACTCAGCCGTTTATGGGCAGAAAAGAAAATAGACGAATTGAGCCTGAATGAGGAAAAGAATAAGGATGAAATAACGCGTACCGGAAAGGCATTCGGAATAGTAACACCCAATACCTCGCTCATAGTACTCGAAAGCCTGAGCGATTATCTGGAATACGATATAGTGCCACCCCCGGAAATGCGCATAGAGTATATCAAACTGAAGGCAAACCATGAAAAAGAACTCACTGAGAAAACCAAAGAGCAGATCGAATCGGTTGTAATCCTCTCGGATGAGCAAAGCAAATGGTGGAATTCAACGTTCGGGATGGTACCCTATAAAAAACCGGGTAAATTTACGGCACCCGTTATTCGAAGAGATGAGGAAGTTATTGCTATATCTGATAGCAGGTCTCCGAACGAAGAGAGTACAGTTCATGCATCCATTTCTATTCAGGATGTGCGTGGAAATGACGAGGTGACTACTTATGATATAGCCGATGTACGGGAATCGGTTGTAGCTCAATCCATTGTAAAGGTCGTCCATGCGTCATCATCTATAGAGTTGAATGCCTGGGATCCGCAGACGCCTTACCTGAAAGTGTTGCAATATGCCACGGCCGGAACGGAATATACTACTTATTTAAAACTCAAAAAGGAATATGGTACGACGCCCTCATTTTATGTAGATGCAGCCAGTTTCTTCTCCAAAGCAGGAAAAAAGGATACAGCCGTCCTGGTTCTTTCGAACCTGGCCGAACTAAGGCTCGAATCGCCTCAGTTGTTGCGTGTGCTTGGAAATAAACTGCTTGACTTTGCATGTTCTGCCGAAGCAGTACAGGTTTTTAGTAAAGTTTTAAAATTGAAGGGAGAAGAACCACAGTCTTTCCGCGATTTAGGTCTGGCATACGAAGCCAACGGGGATTTTAACGAGGCTATCAGTACCCTTTATGAAGTGGTGAAAAGGGATTGGAATAATCGTTTCCCGGGAATAGGTTTGATAGTGATGAATGAGATAAATAATATCATCGCCAGGCATCCGGGACTTGAAACTGCTTTTATCGATAAGCGTTTGCTGAAGAATGAACCGGTAAGCATTCAGGTCTGCCTGACCTGGGATACCGATAATTGTGATATGGATCTTTGGGTGACAGATCCTAACGGTGAAAAATGTTATTACGCAAATAATCTCACACGGATGGGAGCTAAAATATCCACTGACTTTACCGGTGGTTATGGTCCCGAAGAATTTATGATCAAAAAAGCACTGAATGGTAAGTACACCGTGCAAGCTGACTATTTTGGAACACGTTCGCAAACGTTGTTGGCTCCGGTGAACCTCCACCTGGTTTTCATTACCAATTTTGGTAAACCCAACCAAATGAAAAAAGAAGTAACTATCAGGCTCGAAAATAAGAAAGATGTTATCAATGTAGGTAAATTTAGTTTTATAAATGATTAATTTACACGTGCGGTGAAGTCAGTTCTTCAGATCAAACCCCAACCATTCGGATATATCCAAACAAAAACTTTTTACATTGAATCAAGTTATATAAATGTCAGGCAGGGTGGGAGTGCACCGAAGGTAAATATAAAACATGATTATTATGAAAACACAATTTATAAGTATTTTATTGCTGCTTTCTATCAATGTAATGGCACAATTTCCGGCACCGGTTAATTTCCAGTTTAGTTATGATTATATATTAATCAATGACTGGGGTAATTGCAACGGGAAAAGTGTATGGGGACCCACTTATTGTTCTTACTTTGAATGGGAAATGCCCGATATAACATCCACAACTTCGCAGCTGACGAAGTATAAGATATATTATAAATCAACATACGACGACCATATAAGTATTATTGATAGTACTTCCAATAATTCTTATACGGGAGAAATAGGTATAATGGGATCTGTCTGGGTCACTGCTGTATATACGAACCCCAATGGCGAATCATTAGCTTCGAATGTAATACAGAATGGTTCTTTGCCGGTTAAAGTTGAGGAGGTGAACGATGCCAAAAAGATTAATTTACAGGTCGATAGGCAGAATAAAACGCTGATAATAGATACTGAATGCCTGATTCGATCCATTCAGGTTATAAACAGTCAGGGGAAACAGGTATTGGGATATGAAAATCCGGCCAGAAATATTTCGTTGAAAGATATAACCCGAGGTGTCTATCTGCTGGAAATAAAGGATAATGAAGGTAAGATCTATCACGATAAAATAATATTATGATAAACCGTTGACTTTGATTTCACATCAAAGCCAACAAGGAAACGAATAAAAGTTTATTTAAATTGAATAATTGTAAGGGTCACTGCGGATTTATACGGACGTTATTTTTTGACTATTGTCAACGCATATGTTTTTTTAAGAACTACATTTGTAGTATGATTTTTAAATTGAACAAATATACAAATACATAAATGAAAACTCAAAATAACAGCGAATTAATCCAGGCAAACAGGGAAGATAAACAATTGATAGTGAATATTCTTACAGAGGCTTTTCAGCACGATCCCTGTTTGAATTGGTTGGTTGAAAAAGTAACGAATAAAAATAAACTGGAGGTCATAGTCAATTATGTAGTGGACGAAACTTTATGTACCGGGCAGATTTATTTTACTGAAGATAAAAAAGCTGTCGTGTTGTGGAGAAATGACACACAAGAGAAATTTACATTTCAATTCATAAAACGAAATCTTTCCTTTCTATTCCAAATGGGGATTAAATGTGTTGTAAAAAACCTGAAAATGGGTAAGGTGTCTCATACACATTTTCCTAAAGATTCCGGGTATTATTATCTCTATATGATAGGTGTACAGAATGAAGCCCGGGGGAAAGGGCTGGCCGGAAAACTGATGAATCCGATACTGGAAGAAAGTAAATTGAAAAATATACCGGTATTTCTTGAAACAGCGAATCCTGTAAATGTAGAAATATACAGGAAAAAAGGCTTCGAAACTATTGATACTTTCGAGGAGGAAAATATATTGATTCATTATATGCGATTCAATTAAAAACTTGAATGATAGTTGGAGCAGGATTCACTCTTCGTGTCATTCTGAAATTTTTCATAGAGAGAATAAGTGAACATATAAACAAAACCGAAATATGGGAACAAAAATAGTGTTGAATTTCATTGATGCGATCAATAGCGCCGATGTGGATAGGATGTGTGATTTAATGTCCATTGATCATCAGTTTACAGATTCACAAGATCATAAAATCACAGGGAAAGAAAATATGAGGCAAGCATGGATAGCATACTTCAGTTTGTTTCGTGATTATAAGATAGTGGCAACAGATATTTTTGAAAAGGAAGGGTTGGTTTGTGTGCTTGGATATGCCAGTGCAACATACATGAACCTGATTAATGAGAATAACAGTAATTACTGGAGAATTCCTGCTGCCTGGAGAGCGTTTGTGAAAGATGATCATATTAAGGACTGGCAGGTTTATGCTGATAATATCATTGTGATGGACATAATTAATAGAAATAAATAATAACAGAACTTACAAGGTGGCTCAAGTCATTGGTTGATAATTTTCATATTCATCATTAAAAAAAAAGGATTATGTTTCTAATTATTTTAAAGTACAGCTACGGTATTGAGTTAGTAAATAAGCATGTAGAACAGCATCGTATCTATCTGGATAAGTATTATTCATCAAATAAATTTATTTGTTCGGGAGCACAGGAGCCGCGTACAGGCGGGATTATACTTTGTAACGCTGTGAACCGCGAAGAGCTAAATGAAATTGTTTCAGAGGATCCTTTTTCTCAAAATAAGGCTGTAGAATATGAAATAATTGAATTTCATCCGAGTAAGTTTGCCGCCGGGTTCGAGACGTTTATTAGCGCAGAGTAAATGCATTTTCCACGTCCGGGTCAGGGGAGACAGCAGCAAGATATGAAAAGCAATATAAATCAGTTAGAGAGCCGCGGATTTGTGGCTGCCGGAATGGGAAAAGAATATCCGGATACGACCTTTGAACAAAGCCTGTCTTTGCTGCAGAGTAAATTGCCGGTGGACAGAACGCTTGGTGCGCGCTTCATGGCAAAACACACGGATGCAGCAGCTATCGCTTATTTAATTGAAGCATTGAAGCAGGAAAAGAAACTGTACGTCCGGTTGGAAATATGCAATTCGCTGGTATCTTATGGAAAAGCCTCGGTGCTTCCATTAATAGCCATACTGGGGAAAGTGGGGACGAATCAATACAAAGAGGTCCCCAAAGCGGCTTTTAAAAAGAAGAATTACCCTTTACCGCGGGATTTGGCAGCCCGAACGCTGATACGGATAGGTGCCACGGCTTTACCCGATTTGGTAGCACTATTGGGCAGTACCGATCTAATTAAATTAAGCGAGGCTTTAGACGCCATTGGGTTTATTTGTTTTTACGACTATCAGGCTTCTGTTTTTGAACCGTTGAAAGAATGTTTTTCTCTCAACTACCAGAATGAACTGATCAGGTGGAAACTGATGCGTGCCATGAGCGCATTCCCCGAAAGTGCTTCATTCTTGTTGGGGAACCGGGATGACAGAGTTGGATAGCTATCGGGATATAAAAGGATAGAGGTTTAGGAAAGATATGTTGCACTTCATCCCTGCCCTTGCGGGTAGAGATAAATTTAAACATATTGCCTGGTCAGATATTTACCAGCTCAAGTTTGAAATTTAAACACCTTTGACAAGATGGAAATATGAACAAACAAATTGTTTATGTAAAAATCTGACTTACTAATATATTCGTGTTAGCAGTAACTTTAAAAAATGGAATAGACAGTCTACATATCGACAATTGTTCTGTTGCACACAATCGTTGGACTTGTGAGTTGCAAACCGAATTATGAAAAGATATTTTCAGAGAATAACGAGAAGTTTGATAAAAACAGAGCTATTTTAAACAGAACTATTCAAACTGTCGAAAAAGAATACTTGAACAAGTGGGATGGCAAATATGACCTTACTTTGCCTGTTGACGGTTTAAATAGAAATACAGAAAGAACCTTAAGCAAGTTAGGGATAGAGAGTATTGAAATGTCTGAAAATCCAAACAATGAAGAGTTTAAATAATTGGCAGAAAAAAAAGGATGAATAAAATTAAAAACGAAGTAATTATAAAATCCTTATTTTTGAATTTTACCCTTCGTAGAAAACGGAAACCCTATGACCTAACCCTTATTAAAAGGACGTGGAGAATTGTATGCCCGACCAGACGAATATATCGAAACTTTATTAAGCGAAGAATAGGGTCGGGTTTTGTTGTCTGTCGTACTTGTTCCGGCTTGCCCAACTTGAATGGAACCTCTCGGGGATTTTTTGGAAAAGTTGAGCGAAGCGAAAGATAGAATAAACCAGAAGTAAAAATTAAAATAAATCCATTCAAATAAATACAGAATAATAACTTAAAAATTAACTATTATAAAAAACATTTACATGAAAATCATTCAATATTATTTTACAGTTTTACTGATCTTTGTTCTTCATGCAAGTGCTTTTGCTCAATGCGATGTGGATGCAGGAAAAAATCAAGCGATTCCTTACAATGGTTCTGCACAGTTGAATGCAACGGTAGCGGAAGCAAACTGGAAAGCATTAAACAGCGGTAGTACTGTAACTCTGAATGCCGTATTTTTTACTTCATCGGAAGTCGGCTATACGGTGGGAACTTTCGGAACTATATTAAAAACGACCGATGGAGGTGAAATATGGGAACCACAGACGAGCGGTACTCCTAATACTTTATTATCGGTTTATTTTACAAGCCCCCAAACCGGTTTTGCAGTTGGAATGAATGGCACCATTTTGAAAACTTACAACGGTGGTGACAACTGGATGGTACAAACGAGTGGAACAACGGCTCATTTACGGTCTATCTGTTTTACCTCTGAGAACATGGCTTATATTACAGGTAACACTGGCTCTCTTACAACTCTTAGCGGTATAGTTTTAGCATCTACCGATGGAGGAGAAACCTGGGCTCAAAAAGCAAACATTCCCGGAAATCAGTTTTATGCCATTCATTTTAGTTCGGAAAATACAGCTTACGTTGCAGGGGTTTACGATGCAATTTATAAAAGTACCAACAAAGGTTTAAACTGGACAAAACAAACCACGGGAGATGTAATCGGGTCAAAGCAAACAAGCTATAATACCATTCAGTTTACTTCGGCCGAAACTGGATATATTGGAGGGACGAATGGCAAAATATTAAAAACAACAAATGGTGGCGGATATTGGCAAAATTGCATCCGTACTACAATTTTCACCGGTAAGGATTCGAGTTCACTCAATCCGGGACGTGACATTAGTAATGTGACTTTCAAATCTATCTGCACTGTATCTGCCGATACAATTTATGCGGTAGGATCAGGTCCGGATTTTTCTATTATTATCAAAACAACCGATGGAGGAATTAACTGGTACGAACAATCGGTCATTCCGGGAACTAAAGTAAAACTTTTCTCAATTCATTTCCCGGATGCAAAAACAGGATATGCCGCGGGTGTTTTGGGAAATATTTATAAATTATCTAATTCGGATAGCTATTCGTGGTCACCATCAACCGGGCTCAGCGCAACGGATATTCCCAACCCCTTGGCAAGCCCTCAGGAAACAACCACCTACGTAGTTACACATGCAAACTTCTACTGCACAACTACCGACACTTTAACTGTATATGTTGAACCGCACGATGGGAAATTCAAAACTATAACTTGTGGCGAATCGGTACTCATAGATAATGTGGCTTCAAATTATACAGGTGCCGGTACGCTATCCTATAAATGGGTGCCTTCCACCGGATTAAATAACGACAGCTTTGAACATCCTGTTTCTTCAGCCACCGTCGATACCAGATATATTGTCAGTATCACTCTGCCCGATAACACTGTAACAAAAGACTCAGTAGATATATTTGTACGCTCCATCAATGTGAATGCAGGAGCCGATAAAACAATTATTTGTGGTGATTCGGTACAGTTTGACCCGATTACAACAAACTTTACGGGAAGCGGAACATTGAAATATAAATGGTTCCCATCGGCCGGACTAAATAATGATTCCATAGCTCAGCCCATAGCTGCACCAACAACAGATATGACTTATACAGTTAAAGTTATAACGCCTGGGGGCTGTAGTGCTACGGATAGATTGACAGTGTATGCCCGGCAGTTTGTGGTTGACAATGCCCGGATATCGAAAAATATGACTTGCAGCGGAAATGTGCAATTTGAAGAAATTAAAACTAATTATACCGGGAGCGGAAGTTTGAAATATAAGTGGTCTCCCTCGGCAGGTTTAGACAACGATACGATAGCAAATCCGATCTGTGATATCCGCCAAAATACAAATTATACGGTTAGCATCACCACTCCAAATGGCTGCACGGCGTCGGCCAATGTTTTTGTTTCTGTGATGTCGATATATGTAAATGCTGGAAATAATAAATCGGTGTCGTGTGGTGACTCGGTTCAACTGGATGTGCCAACTATAAATTACAGCGGAACCGGAAAACTGCTTTACAAATGGACACCTGCAACCGGATTGAGCAACGATACGATAGCAAATCCTAAGTGTAGCATTGGCTCAGACATGATTTATTCAGTAGAGATTACAACCCCCGATGGCTGTGCCGGCTCGGGTGCCGTAAAGGTAACTTATATTCAAAAGGAGCAACCTGAAATTTCGTATGTAGGTGTGAACGAAAACAATAAAAATGTGATTGTATGGAATAAACAGGACTATGCAGGAGTACAGACTATTAATATTTATAAGGAAACCAATGTTACCGATGCCTATTCGAAAATCGGGTCCGTTCGCTTTGATTCGGTAGAAATGTTTGTAGATACACTTTCATCCCCCAATGTACAATCGAATAAATACAAAATGAGTATATTCGATGAATGCGGTTATGAATCCGGGTTAAGCAATCATCACAAGACTATGCATCTGTCCATAAACAAAGGAATCAGTAATTCGTGGAATTTGATCTGGGAGTCATATATTGGATACACCGTTTCCACCTATAATATCTTCAGGGGAACTACAGCAGGGAATATTCAATTAATAGGTTCTTTATCGGGGAGCAATAACCAATTTTCTGATTTTACAGCTCATGCCGGAAGTGTTTATTATCAAATAGAAGCCTTAAATGCAAATATGGCATCGGCTCAAAGTACAGGTGCGTTAAAGATGAAATCGACTTTAAGTCCTAATTATTCCCGTTCGAATATTGCAAGCTATGAGGATAAAACAGCTATAAATGAATTGAAGGACATATCCGATATGATATCAATCTCTCCCAATCCTTGCACCGATAAAATGGTATTGAATGTCGGCGAGATAACAAATCAGAAATTTACCTTAATGATATTCAATGTATTGGGGTCTGTGGTCAAATCAGAGAAAGTAACAGACGGAAAGCAAACAGTTGATCTCAGTCATCTTAGCAATGGAGTTTATATGCTGGTTGTACAATCCGATAATTTTACCGGGAAACAAAAGCTTATCATTCAGAAATAAAAACAAATAAAACAGTCTTTATTTTGTGTAATGTTAGTTTGCAGTTGTTGTCTGGCTCAATTATTTCTTTTTTTTTCGGAAACGTTGAGTGAAGAGAAGATTTTTAGAAAGCTTTACCAGCTTTCGTAGCTCTTTTCTGCAACTGACAGAGTTGGATAGCTATCGGGATAAAAAAGGATAGAGATAGGAAAGGAATAGTGAACTACAGCATATTGAATATTCCATACAGTTACAGATCCATTAAAATTCCAATAAAAACTTTTATTTTTTTCGTGCTAAAAAAATAATTACAAATCCTATTTCAATAAAAAAACCGAATGAAAAACAATACAAGTCGTGCAAACATCAAAAAACTTGTTCTTCCTTTTTTACTGCTCTTTGTACTCAATTGTGTGGCGCAGGATAAAGAAAAGTATTATAATTATAAGTGGGAAATCTGCGAGCCAAATGCTGCCAGATTCATTAGTATAATCTCAAAAACAGATAGTTGTTACCGCCGGAGCGATTATTTTATCCATGAAAAGAAGCTGCAGATGTCGGGATCGTATGAAGATGCGGAATGTAAAATTGAGAATGGTCATTTCGCCTATTTTTCCTCCAACGGTTTTGTAAAATCGGTTGGCGAATATAAACATGGAAAAAAAGAAGGGATATGGCTTGGATATCATGCTAACAGAGTCATGAGCGATTCCAGCTTTTATGTACTGGATCATAAATCGGGAGTCAGTTTCAGCTGGCATCCAAACGGTTATTTGAAGGATTCTGTTGTGACAAATGCCGACGCAAGTGGAGTTGAAGTCAGCTGGTTCGATACCGGGGTGCTTTCATCCGCAGGTAGATATGCTGCCGGCAGGAAGAAAACTGGCCGGTGGATGTATTATCACAACAATGCCAAATTAAGTTGTATGGAAGTCTTTGAGGCAGGCAAGCTGGTAGATAAAAAATATTTTGACGAACAGGGTACTGCCAACAACGATACAAGCAGTAACGACCGGATAGCCGAATTCCCAGGAGGAATTAAAACCTTGATGAAACAGTTGGATAATAAGCTTTATTTCCCGAGCCAGTTCAAAATTATAAATGCCGATAAAGCAGTAGTTGTGGTAAGCTTTACGGTAAACGTGGAGGGAAATGTAGAAAATATAATTATTACTACACCCTTTTATCCTGCTTTCGACAGGATAGTAACAGATGTCATCCGCAAATTACCCCGGTGGTTGCCTGCCATAGAGCATAACCGGAAAGTAAATTGTAATTTTAGTTTGCCGGTATCTTTTACACAGTCCTGATATGATATTGGTAACTGATAATCATTTGATTTAGATTCCCGCCCTTTAAATGGGACGGCAAAAGCACAAAAAATATGACAATATATTTATTTAGGTTCTTATCAATAAGAAAAATATTTTTTTAAAATGACTTGTAAAATCAATCAACTCAAAAAATGAAAAAAAACATCTTATCCTTTCTCTTTTGCGTTTTATTTGCTTTGTCGATGTTTGCACAATCGTCCGGTCCGCTGGATGTAAAAGAGTATAAACTGAGTAACGGCCTGGTGGTATGGCTGAACGAGGATCACTCGCAGCCCAAAATAGTAGGTGCGGTGGTGGTGAAAGCGGGAGCAAAGGATTGCCCCGATACGGGTATTGCTCACTATTTTGAGCATATGATGTTTAAAGGTACCGACAGGATAGGTACCACGAACTACCCGGCCGAGAAAATTCTGCTGGATTCCATCGCTCTGAAATACGATGAACTGGCAGGTAAGGCTGATCTTTTGCAACGGCAACAGATTCAAAAAGAAATCAATGCCCTGAGTATTCGCTCGGCGGCTTATTCCATCCCCAATGAATTTGACCGGCTTATCTCGCGTTACGGTGGCAGCGGCTTGAATGCGGCCACTTCCTACGATTTTACAGTCTATTACAACGAGTTCTCGCCACACTTTATCCGGCAATGGGCGGAAGTAAACAGTGAAAGGCTGCATAATCCGGTGTTCCGTATGTTTCAGAGTGAACTGGAAACAGTGTACGAAGAAAAAAACATGTACAACGACCACATCGGCGGGCAGGCCATAGAAAAAGTAACCGAACGTTTTTTTGCTCCGCATCCCTATGCTTTTTCCATATTGGGAAGTACCGAAAACCTGAAGAATCCGCGCCTTTCGGATATGAAAAAATTCTTTGAAACCTATTACGTTGCCGGAAATATGGGGCTGATGCTGAGCGGTGATTTTAATGCAGGTGAAGTATTGCCCATACTGGAAGAAACTTTTTCGAAAATTCGGAAAGGGGAAGCACCGGCGAATAATGTAAAGGAACCTAAGCCTTTCGGTGGAAAAGAAGATTTTGTGATCAGGCTGCCCATTCCGGTTGTCAAGATACTGGCACTGGGCTGGCGGGGTGTTCCTGCCAACGATAAGGACGAAGTGAAACTCCGCATTATGACGGGTTTGCTGAATAATGCAAACAAAACCGGTTACCTGGATAAGCTGTCCACCGATGGTCAATTGATGCAGGCTGCGGCTATGTCGTTCAGCTTAAACGAAACAGGGGTGCTGGGCGTGTTGGTGATACCTAAATTGTTGGTTCAGTCGTATGCCAAGGCTAAAAAGCTGGCTATGGATCAGGTGGACAGAATTAAAAGCGGTGATTTTACCGACGAAACTTTCAATAGCCTGAAGCTGGAACAAAAACGAAACTACGAGACCGAACTCGAAAATATCGATTCCCGCTCGCAAAAGATGTTATCGTTGTTTTCGCAGGGTAAAAGCTGGACCGAATACCTGAATGAAATTAATGAGATCAACGCCATTACCAAAACGGATGTAGTGGAAATGGCTAACAAATACTTCACCGGCGATTACCTGGAAATCACCAAAAAAACCGGAACCTATCCGAAAGATAAACTGACCAAACCAGGTTTCGCACCCATTATTCCTACGAACACAGAAGCAAAATCGGAATATGCACAAGAGCTGGAAAAACTAAAAACGGCTGAAGCGCATCCCCGTTTCCTCGATTTTGAGAAAGATGTCCAAAACCTGGCACCTAAAGTTGTACTTTATACCACAGCAAATCCGGTGAACGATATTTTTTCTTTAAAACTGGAATATGGCAAAGGGACACTGGAATCGACCCTGCTGTCGCCCCTGTGTACCTACCTGGATTTGCTGGGGACGGATTCGCTCACCTACGATCAGTTCCGTAACAGTTTGCAGAATATAGGAAGTACGCTGGCCTTTACGGCTGATAAAGATAAGTTTGTGATGGAAATATCCGGCTTTGATATGAACTTTAATCAGACACTTGCCGTGGTCAGCGATTTCATGAAACATGCCAAAGCGGATACGAAGAAGATGAAACAACTGGTGGATGAAATAAAGGTGAACAATAAGGCCGAGAAAGAATCAACTGATGATATGGCCAAAGCATTGCAGGATAAAGTACGGTACGGTAAGCAGTCGGAATACCTGAACCGTTTGTCGTTGGCCGAAACTAAAAAGCTGAAAGGGGAGGACCTGATAGCCGAATTCAGGTTGGTTCAGAAAATGGAATGCAACATGCATTACTGTGGCAGTCTGCCGGCAGCATCGGTGGGGGACCTGATTAAAAAGAACCTGTCGGTAGAGGAAATGAATGTGGCATCGCAGACCCCGGTTTACCGCGATTTGCAGCCGGTGAATGAACCCACGGTTTATTTTATGGATGCACCTAAATCGTCGCAAAGCATAGTAGCTTCCTACCTGGTGGGTGGCGTAAATAATGACAGGGCATCCCGCTCAGCCGGGGCTCTATTCAATAATTATTTCGGAGGAAGCATGAGTTCGCTGGTGTTTCAGCAAATCAGGGAGTTCCGCTCTTTGGCATACCGTGCGAGGGCCACTTACAGCCTGGCAAGCTACAATCACCGGGATAAAGAAGGTCAGTTTAGCGGTGAACTATCCACCCAATGCGACAAGACGATAGACGCCATGGGCGTTCTGGATACGCTGATCAGACAAATGCCGGCCAAGGCTGAACGCGTGGAAACAGCCTGTCAGGATCTGGTGAATGCGGCCAATAATCAATACCCTTCGCTGCGCGAACGCTCCGCGAAAATTGCTTTGCTGAAAAAACAAGGTTTTGTTTCCGATCCGAATATAGAACTAATTGATGCGGTGAGGGAAATGGATATAAACCATATAGTGGCCTTTTACGATCAAAATGTCAAAGGACGTACCATTGCTTATATGGTGGTGGGGAACTCGAAGAAGATTGACATGCAAAAACTGGCTGCTTTCGGCAAAATAGTGTTGGTGAAACCCGGTGAAGTTTTTAAATAAAAGCTTTCTTTGCAAATGAAAATTGAATGCGAAAAATTTCCAATTAACTTGTAGGGATTCTGTGATTGGAGCGATTTTAAGATAAGAAAATAAAAAAATCAGAACGCACATTTATGTTGTTTCGAAAGCTATCGGAATTATGTAAATGTGCGTTCTATTCTTTTTTTACTATTCATATTTAAATTAAATCAGTACATTTGTGCTTGATACTTTTAGTAAATTCATTTAATTACAGTTATGATAAAAAAAATGCTATTATTAGCAACTGCTATTTTAGGCAGTGTTGGTGTCTATGCCAGTGATTCAATAGCCGTTGACTCAGCGGCCGTGGATAGTTTTAAATTTACGGTTGTCAAACAAAACAAGATCACATCGGTGAAAAATCAGGCCAGCTCGGGAACCTGCTGGAGCTTTTCCGGATTAGGCTTTTTCGAAGCTGAATTGTTACGTATGGGTAAACCTGCCGTTGATTTGTCCGAAATGTTTGTGGTGCATCATTCTTACACCGACAAGGCCGATAAATATGTACGTATGAATGGCAATATTAATTTTGCTGGTGGTGGATCATTTTATGATGTGCTCTACGTGCTGAAAAATTACGGTATAGTCCCTGAATCAACGATGACCGGACTCAATTATGGTGAGGAAAAACACAAGCATGGCGAATTGGATGCACTGACCGGAGCCTATGTAAAGGTCATTGTTACCAATCCCAATAAAAAGATTTCTACAGCCTGGAAGACCGGCTTCGAAGGAATTCTGGATGCCTATCTGGGAGAATGTCCAACTGAAGTTACGGTGGATGGAAAGAAACAGACTCCACTCGTGTATGCACAGTCGCTCGGATTAAACCCCGATGATTACGTATCGCTGACTTCCTTTACCCATCATCCCTTTTACAGTAAATTTGCCATCGAAATTCCCGATAACTGGCGTTGGGCAGAATCATATAATTTGCCTTTGGACGAGTTTAAAAGCGTTTTCGATAATGCCATTGATAAAGGATATACCATAGCCTGGGGTTCTGATGTAAGCGAAAAAGGTTTTACGAGAAAAGGAATAGCCGTTAATCCCGAAACGAAAGTGGATAATATGCCCGGTACCGATCAGGCTAAATGGCTGAATATTTCGGACAAAGACCGCGAAGCAAAAATTTATAAGAAAGAAGGACCTCAGGCCGAAGTGAAAGTAACGCAGGCAATTCGTCAGGCCGGATTCGATGACTATGAAACTACCGACGATCACGGGATGGTGATTTACGGAAACGCGAAAGACCAGAACGGTGCGAATTACTACATGGTTAAAAACTCATGGGGAACTGACAATAAATACCAGGGAACCTGGTATGCCAGCGAATCTTTTGTGATGGACAAAACAATCAATATCCTGGTACATAAAGATGCCATACCCAAGGAACTATTGAAGAAGTTGGGAATAAAATAGTTTATAGTTGATAGTTTATAGCTTAGGGTTTATAGTTTATAGTTTAGGGTTTATAGCTTAGGGTTTATAGTTTATAGTTTAGGGTTTATAGTTTAGGGTTTATAGTTTAGGGTTTATAGTTTAGGGTTTATAGTTTGCAGACTTGATATACCGGTCTTTAAACTCTAAGCTATAAACCCTAAACCCCTCAACTATAAACTAAAATAAGCTCTTCGTCTAAACTCCGCGCAAACCAGTGCCGTAGCTACACCCACGTTCAGGGATTCCGAAGTAGCTTCTCCCAACGGAAAATTGGGAATCAATAAACGAGCATTGACGTATTTCTCTATTTCCAACGAAATCCCGTTTCCTTCATTTCCCATCACCACAATGCCCTGTGGAGTCAGCTCAGTTGTATAAATGTCCTGTCCGTCCATGAAAGTGCCATAGATGGGTAGTTTCCCCGCACAGTTTTGCAGAAACTCTGGCAGGTTCACCGTGTGCACTCTTACGCGGGCTAATGCTCCCATGGTGGCTTGAACCGTTTTTGGCCCAAAAGCATCGGCTGTTTGTTCGGAACAAAATACATCCCTTATTCCAAACCAATCGGCCACGCGAAGTATGGTGCCCAGATTGCCGGGATCCTGTATATCGTCCAAGGCTAAGCATAAGTGTTGGTTCAATGATTCCGGAGTCCATTGGTAGGCTGGTTTTACAAAGATGGCCATCACACCTTGAGGACTTTTTTGATTGGATATTTTCTTTAATTCTTCCGGCTTCACTTCCACTATTTCATCCGCGTTTAGCGTTGAATGTTCTCCCAACCATTCGGCTGTAGCAACCAGCACAGAACACCGAAATGCAGGTGCCAGATGCAATACCAGTTTCGTCCCTTCTGCAAGGAATAGTCCTTCTTCATCCCTGAATTTCTTCTGCGAAAGGCTGGCGATGAGTTTTATTTTATTTTTCGATAACACGTTTTATTTTATTTGAAATAGATGAGAACTTGCTCTGTATAAATCCGGACATTATTGCCTTTCTTACAAAGTTGCCGGCTAATTGTGAAATTTTATACGGCAAAGCTAACAAAGAAAACGATAAAAAAGCTATATTTGCAAAATGTTTTTTAATTCTTTTTTTTTTGTACCCGGTATGAAGTTGCGCGTTTTTAGTTGTTTTATCGTATTTGTTCTGCTACTATCAGCTTGCAGAACTACTAAATTTGTGCCCGATGGTGACTTTTTGCTGAATAAAGTGAAGATTGTAAACGATGCTAAGGATATTCAGCAGAGTGATTTAAAAGAATATTTAAGACAAACTCCCAATTCTTCTATTTTCGGTTTGTTCCGCCTTCAGTTGGGTGTGTATAATCTGGCCGGGAAAGATACGACCCGAAAAATAAATAAAGCACTGAAACGGGTAGGTGATGAACCCGTTATTTATAACTCGGCACTTACTGCCATTTCGGTTCAGCAACTTCAACAGTTTGTTCAAAATAAAGGATATATGCACGCTAAAGTGCAAAGTAATGTAAGCACTAAGGGGCAAAAGTCTGTGGTGGAATACACCATAAAATCAAACAAACCCTACACCTTACGCAAATACAATATCACTTTAAATCAACCAGAGTTAATCGAAATAGCTACAGATACTTCCCGGACTTTGATTCAACCCAATATGTTGTTCGATGTGGATGTTTTTGATGCCGAACGGGAACGTATTTCTACCCGCTTTCGTCAACTTGGATATTATAATTTTAATAAAGAGCTTCTTGTTTATACTGCCGACAGTGTGCTCAAGTCACAACAGGTTGATATGAACCTGGAATTACGCAGCTATCCCAATCGTTCTGAAGATTCAATTTATGCCGTTGTTTTCAAGAAGTTTACCATCCGAAAAGTTATTTTTTATACCAATACAGATGTAAACGTTTCTGCCGATTTGGTTAATCAGGAGGGTCTGGATACAGTGCAGTTTCGTGATTTTATTCTGGTTACTCCCCGGGAGCGTATCATTAAATTAGATGCCTTAGTTCAAAATACCTATATCAATCCCAATACCTTCTACAGCGATAATGCGGTGGAAAGAACTTATGCAGCTCTTAACTCCCTGGGACCGATAAAATACGTGAACATAAGCTTCAAGGAAAATAAAGGAGATTCGTTGGATTGCTATATCATCGTTGTACCCGGCAAAACGGTTTCACTTTCTACCGAGTTGGAAGCAACTTACACCAATGGATATTGGGGCGTAGCCGGAAACGTAAATGTCACCCATCGTAACCTGTTTAAAGGAGCCGAAACTTTATCCGTGCAAGCACGGATTGCCTATGAATGGCAGGCCGGAGTATGGGCGCAGGAGTGGGGCGGACAGGTAGGATTGAAATTCCCGCGGTTTTTGTTGCCTTTTGCCAGTTATGATTTTAAACGTAACATACATGCCAATACGGAGTTTACAACTGCTTTTAGCTATCAAAACCGACCCGGCGAGTTTATAACTAAAAGTGTAGGTGCCGGGATTAAATACTTGTGGAATGAAAGGCAATATCGACACGTGTTTGAATTTATCGATTTGAGTTACGTGTATTTCCCCTGGATATCATCCGATTTTCGCGATAGTTACCTGACTACCGGCATATTCAACGACTATAACTATCAGGATCACTTTATCATGCGGATGGGTTATTCCGGTTCGTACACCAATTTTAGCACGAGCCGTCCCTTGCGTAACTTTTCAACTATGCGTTACAGTATTGAAACGGCAGGAAATTTTTTATATGGAATGAATAAGGTATTAGGAACTAAACCCAGTGCCGATGGATCGTACAAGCTTTTTAAAATCCGTTATTCACAATATTTTAAGTCTGAGTATAATATCACTCATCACCAGATTTTTGATAAATACAATCGTTTTGTTTACCATGCCGGTGTAGGATTTGGAATCCCCTACGGTAATGCTGATGCTATTCCTTATGAAAGACGTTTTTTCAGCGGTGGTGCCAATAGTGTAAGGGGATGGAGCGAAAGTACCCTGGGGCCGGGAGTCTATCAAAGAATAGATGCCAGAAGAAGGGATTATAACCAAACCGGAGATGTTAAGTTGGATTTAAACATGGAATACCGGTCGAAACTGGTGGGTATGTTGGAAGGGGCCTTATTTTTGGATGCCGGTAATATATGGACGATCAAAAATTACGAAACTCAACAAGGAGGAGTATTTAAACTGGATACTTTTATGAGTCAAATTGCAATGTCTTATGGTTTAGGAATCCGTTTAGACTTTTCATTCTTTATTGCCCGCGTTGACTTGGGTGTGAAATTGTATAATCCGGTTTTGGAACGGAAAGATCAGTGGCGCGTCAATCCAGCCTGGAGCGATTTAGCACTTCACTTAGCTATTGGGTACCCTTTTTGATTAGTTTATAGTCGATAGTTTATAGTCAATAGTTTATAGTGAAATAGTATTTATCTATAGTTCTTTCTCTTTTCCATTTTTTTTTCCTTTCCCAGTTTCTAATCTTTTGATTTTTTTTTCTATGCCTATGCCTTTGCCTGTTCCTTTGCCTTCTTTTTCTCCCAATAAATTAAATGTCAACCGGTGATAAGCTGTTGTGCCATGCAGCCTGATACCCGCGCGGTGGGCTATAGTGGGATAGGCTTTGTTTTTGTCCCAGTTGTAATAAGGAAACTCGGTGTGTAATTGTTGCATGAGTTCGTCGCGGTGTGTTTTGGCGAGAACAGATGCAGCGGCAATAGAAAGATATTTGCTGTCGCCTTTTACGATGGTTTGATGCGGAATATCGGAATAGGATTTAAAGCGGTTTCCATCCACAATGATGAATTCGGGGCGGATGAGGAGTTTGTCCATCGCTCGGTGCATGGCCAGAATGGAAGCATTTAAAATGTTGATTTCATCAATCTCCGTATTGTTTACTTCAGCTACTGCCCAGGCCAGGGCTTCTTTTTCGATGATGGGGCGTAAAGCATCGCGTTGATGTTCTGTGAGTTGTTTGGAATCATTCAGCAATGGACAGAAAAAATTTTCAGGCAATATAACGGCAGCAGCAACTACCGGTCCTGCCAGGCATCCACGCCCGGCTTCATCGCAACCACATTCAAGGGTAAAGGTGGAGAAATTCCCTTTCAAAGGCTCTTTGGGATGTGAAATGTCTTTAGTGTTTGTCGCTTTCTTTTCCTTCATCGGTTGAATCGATTTGATTTTCGGGTGTCTTGTCCTTTTTTGTTTTATCCCATAAAGTGGGACCCAGTTTCATTAAAGGAGAGTAACCTATGGAATTTTCTTTGGTTTCGAAACTGAGAATGGAAAACCGGCTATCCAATGCATCAAATACATTGAGCAATACACTTACAATCAAGGCTATTTTTAATCCGCCGAATATGGCCCCCAGTACCTTGTTTACGCCTCCCAATGCTATGGCAGAAAAAAACTTTTCAAGCATTCTGGCCAGCAATAGGAGCCCGATGCCAATGACAATGAAAAGAAACAGATAGGCAAGTGGCTGCGCTGTTTTCGGTGAAAAAAGAAAAGTATGAATAAGAATATCCGACACAATAGGAGCAAAAAGTTTGGCCCCAAAAATACCCAGTACGATAGCTGCCAAAGAGCTAAGTTCTTTGATAAGGCCTTTCATTAGCCCGAAAATTATCCCTAAAGCTATTGGGATTAAGAGAAAAAGATCCAATGTATTCATGAATTTATGCTTATTTGCTGCAAAGATAAAGAAAATCCATTGAAATCCTTTTTTTATCATTCGTTCAAAATATTTTATAGCGATAAGTTAGGAATATTGTTATTTGATTTATTCGATTATTTTTTTTGCAAAATATTATTATTTAGAAGATGATACATCTCTTAAATTTAGAGTGTTAAGAGCAAATGTCTTTTTCTGAAATTCTTTATCAGCTTTTTCTGGCATAGTAATTGAAAGCCGATGAACATATAACAGATACTTCTTAATAAGGTAAAAAAAACACATTATTCACTTCATAAATATTTAGATTATGAAAACAAGACTAGCAAGCCTCTTAGTGGTTTTATTAATAGCAACCACTCAACTAATGGCACAACAACGTATTTCTGTTCAGGCACAAGACGATGACATAAGTTATAATCTCGACTTGCAAGCTGTATCTTCCATTTTTGGCGAATCACGAAATTTGGAAGAATTTGAGATGAAGTTGAACGATTACGATAATCAAATTTCCAACCTGGATTTAAACCAAGATGGTGAAGTTGATTATTTACGGGTTATTGAAACATCCGAAAATAATGTGCATGTGGTAGTTATTCAGGCTGTTCTCGACCAGGATGTGTTCCAGGATGTGGCAACAGTGGTAGTTGAGAGAGACCAAAACCGTAGAACTTACGTACAAGTTATAGGTGATCCCTACTTGTATGGTGATGATTATATTATCGAACCTATTTACGTACGTACACCATCTATATTTTCTTTCTTTTGGGGACGTAGTTATCACAGTTGGGCTTCACCATATTATTGGGGATATTACCCAAACTATTACCGCGATCGCAGACCCTACGAAACAAATATTTATTTGTCTAATGTAGGCTCACATATCAATCGCCAACATAGCTATCGCTATTCAGATTCCAGAAGAAACAATTATTCTGTGAGATTGCATAATTCTATTAGTCGTAACGATTATGGAAGAAGGAATCCAAGTAGTTCTTTCAGTCACCGAAATACGAATGTTCGCAATAAACAAGAGTTTCATACACCACGGACTAACAGTAGTCGTAACGGGAATGCCCGTTCTACTTACCAAAGAAGTGATTCGAGAAGGAATGTAGGTCAACCTCAAAACGGAAGCCGGAACACGAACGTGAATAGAAATACTCAAACCCGTACCTCTACCCAAACCAGAACTGGTACTTCAGTAAGACAAAATAACCAACGTGGAACTTATCAGGCACGTCCAACGAATAATTCGAATCGGGTAGAAAGATCATCTACAAACGTAACAAGAGAAAATAATCGTGGAAATAACCAATCGGTAAACCGTTCGAGTCGTCCAACTGAAAACAGATCAGTTCAACCAAGCCGTTCAAATGAAAACAGAGCGGTTAGTCAACCAAGTCGCTCGAATGAAAGCAGATCAGCTCAACCAACCCGTTCGAATGAAACTCGTTCGGTAAGTCAACCAAGCCGTCAGAGAGAGAGCAGATCGGTAGAACAGAGATCAAATCAGAGTACGCGAAGTAACGACTCTAAAAAGGATAATAAAGACGAAGGTCGTTCTTCAAACAGGAGATAGATCATTTTAAAAATACTAAATATACTTTTCCCTTTGCTGTTTATGGCAGATAATTGATAAGTAATTTTAAATTAAAAAAAAGCTGAGAGTATTCTTCTATAAAAGAATGTTCTCAGCTTTTTTTTGTACATAATCGATCAAAGAAGTACCAGATTTGTTATATTTACAAAGCTTTTTTTTTGAAATAGAATACTTAATATGTTCTCAAAAAGCAGACTAACTAACCAATCAACCAATTAACCAATCAACTAATTAATCATTATGGCTATTCCAACTTCCCGTACCAAAGACCCCGCTAAAATTCTTATTGATGAGGAAAAATGCACCGGTTGTGGATTGTGCATATCTGTTTGTAAAGATTTTAGTCTGGAAATGAAAAATGACAAGGTTTCTGAATCAGCTAATCCTTTGTTTGGATGCATTGCCTGTGGTCATTGTATGATGATTTGTCCAACGGATGCTATCCGGATTGAAGGACGCATGCTCTTCGCCAATGATTTATTTGAACTGCCCGATAAAAGCGCTGTCCCTGCTTACTCTGCATATTTGACTCTGCTCCAACGTCGGCGTAGTATTCGGGACTTCAAAGACCAGCCGATTGAACCCGAAAAAATAAATCAAATACTGGAAGCTGCACAAACTGCTCCTATGGGTTTGCCACCTTCGGATGTGCATGTTTTGGTGTTGGAAAACAAAACACTGGTACGTGCTTTCGCACAAGATTATTGCAGCTTTTTGGAAGGAATCCGTTGGATGGTCTCCCGGTGGGTTTTGACTTTAATGCGTCCTTTCTGGGGCAAAACAAATGACGAAATGTTCCGTTGGTTTGTAAAACCAATGTTTGATATTTATGTCGATGGAATGAAAAAAGGAGACAATTGGGTTAATTATGATGCTCCACTGGCTATGTATTTCTATGGCACTCCATACACCGATCCGGCCGATCCGATTGTGGCAGCTACTTACGCCATGCTTGCCGGTGAATCACTCGGTTTAGGTACCTGTATGCTGGGTGGCGTGCATCCTATGATTCAATATGGGAAGAAAGCCCGTCTCTTACGCGAAAAATATGGCATAAAATTTAAGTCACGCGAAGGCTTGTTTGTCATATTCGGTTATCCTAAATTTAAATTTCATAAAGGTGTTCGGAGGACCTTTGCTGATATTCACAGGATGAGTTGACCTGTTAATAGTCCAATTCAGCGATTCATCAGATAGAAAGCAAGGTATTCCTGTTCTGTTTGTCCAGGGGTGGGGATAAATTCTGCTTTGTGCAGGCAATTGAGCGCTGCCAAATCCATGATGGTGGAATAACCGGAACGTGAAACGATGTGCCTGCATCCAAGTATAACTGAAGCCAATTCTGTGTCTGACAGATGCGAAACAAGGGTAATATTCCCCATTTGAAGTTCCTGTTTGGAATTTTGTGGCTGCCCGCTGACTATAAGTGTCCTGTGTTTGGCTGTTCTATACTGCTCTATTATACTCCGTTCCAATATACTTCGTTGAGGTTCTATCCCTGAAAGCACTGCAATTGTATCATAATCCACGTTCGGTATTATATGATGCATGCCCTGAAAGCGTGAAAGCGTCCCTATGAATTTGGCATTGTGTGGAAGTGGATATTTGTGCGACAAATCACCCGACAAACCACCGTTTTCCTTTGTATCGGGAATCCGGCATTCATCATAACAGTTAATAAATGCACGATGAATTAGCCAGACAAGGGGTTCCAATATTTTTAGTCCACGAGGTATTTTAATCATTAACTGATGAGTAATATACACAGAATGTATGTGCCTGTTCCACAACCCGAAACGGTTGTCGGAAATAACCCCGTCGAATTGTTCTGTTTTTAGAAGTTTTTTCAGCCATCTATGTTCGTGTATCATACCTCTGACTATAGCCGGAAAACTACGCATCATGGCTCCGGTTTGTGAATTCCCTGCGGCATAATGAATCGGATAGGAGGGAAGCACGATATAACGAAGTGAGGAAAATTCCTGTCGTAGAAATTCAAGCGGAAAACCGTCTGAAACCAGTACCGGTTCATGACCTTCATCCAATATTTGCCTGATAATCGGTACACAACGGGTGGCATGACCTAAACCCCAATTTAGCGGACAAACAAGTATCTTCATAGGGGCAAGGTGACATTAAACATTCGATTATTTTTTTAATCCGTGTAAATCTGTGGAAAAATCCGAATTCTCAACCAGGAATACCAAACCTTTTGGACTTTTCAAACTCTTCTAAATTGACACCGTAACCTCATAGCCATGTCCTTCTACTTTTTCGGCAATGGCGTTTAATTCTTCTTCCGTAATTTTTTCTAAGTGGTGAGCGGGTGTTTCGCGATCGATGGTGTAAATCATAACCTGTTGTGGTTTAATTTCTTCTAAGGCTTTTAGCCAGGCATTAACTTCAGCATCGGTGGTATTGTCAAATTCTTCTCCGTTGTATTCACCGCGTAAAAACATAGTTTGTATAATCAATTTCCCTTCAAAACGTTTTAACTGCTCAATAAGCCATGCCACGTTGATGTGTTTTCCGGTGGGACGATCGATGATTTGCAGAGTTTGGTCAAAAGCTGAATCAAACTTTAGAATGTTATTGTCGACCTTTTTAAGGGCACAAAAGACTGCTGGTTTGTGAATGCGGGTAGAATTGGATAATACGCTTACTTTGGCGGTAGGGCAATACAGATTCCGTAGTTCAATGGTATCGTCGATGATTCCTTCAAATTCCGTATGTAAAGTAGGTTCACCATTGCCGGCAAAAGTAATTACATCGGGTATTTGTCCGGCTTCTTGCATTTCCTGTAATTTGGCTTTCAGCATGGTGTATACATCCAGGCGGGAGGGAATGACCGATTCCTGCATAGTCGTATTGAAACCACATTCGCAGTACAGGCAGTCGAACGAACAGATCTTGGCGTCTACAGGCAGTAGATTTATTCCCAACGAAAGTCCCAATCGACGACTATGAATGGGTCCGAATATGATTTTGTCAAATAATATCATGTTAATTGTTGTTTTATTTATTGAATGGGCAACTGTTGCTTTCCACCAACTATTTTTTTATTCTGTTGCTTTTATTATTAATCTATTCTCACATGGTTTTGCTGTTGTCTCTCCCATAAAAATATGTTTTTCCTTCTTCTTTGACATCGAATGTGAGTATTTCTATATCGGGACGGTTTTGAAAGAAACAAAGCAAACCGAAATCTCCAGCGGAAAACAGGCTGTGCAGTGCAAATATAGGAAGAAAGAAATTAAATCCGGGGCGATTGTAAAAAAAAATCATACCCAACAAAGAAATTACGCCCACAATAACTACCGGTGCCAGAGAAACTTTCTTAAACTGATTGTAATTCAGTACTGTACTGTCGGAAAGTACATAAAACAGAAACTTGTGCCACTTCACGCCGAAAGACAGATTATGCACCCCAACCCATAGATAAGCTGCAGCATGTATCAATTCATGCAAAATAATCAGCAGCGAAAAGGATGTTGCCAATCCCATAACCAGCCAGAATAAAGGCGTTGTATCCCTAAAGTAATAATAAGGAATAAATGCTTTGAATGAAAAAAACACAAAAGTGAATGCGCCAATAATTTGATACCCGTTGGCTATTCGTGCCCAACCACGGTTTTTGGCAAGTTCTGTATAAACAAGCTCCTTAACGTTGGAGTGTCTGATTGATGTAATTAGTTTGTAATCTGTCTGTTGAAGTAGCTCTTTGTGTGTCATTTCTTTTTTTATATTAAGTTGAGATGACTAAAACCTGAATACAAAAATACAACAACAATAAAAGATCAATTGTTACGAATTTTTGAAAGAACTTTTCAGCGGTTTACACTTTCCGCTATAGTTTAATAATAATTCTTTCACCCAATGTTTTCGACAGTTGTTTTTTTACAATTTCCAGCTGACTCATTTCCATCATGATACTGTCAACTAAAGCATTGTTTTTGTTGTCATTGGCTACTTTCATCTCTCTGAGTTTTTGTTTGATGATTTCCAGTATCAAGCTGTTTTTAAACTCGAACACTACACGTGGAACCAATTCGATGAGTCTGTCGGAATCCGTTTCAAGTTTTTTAAGTTTGGAATGAATTTTACTTAAAGTATATTTTTCGGAAATTAAGTCGGCTGTCAGGTTGCTGATTTCACTGTTGGAGTGATGCAAAAAGAAGCGTTCGGCAATAAAATTATCATGTAAATAGTGGTTTTTGTATTCACTCAACATCAAGGCATGTAGGGGATTATCGAACCGGAGCTTATCGCGTTCCAACTCTTCCATAATAAATACTCCTACAGTTACCGGTTGCTCATTCAAACCTGTTTCTGCATCAGCATAAAACAACAGGTTTTCGCCATAGCGAACCATCACTTGTAGAATATTACGTTCTTCTTCTTCAAATTTTGTTCCTATACTCGTTTTTGACAAAAAAGCGTCTGTATCACCAACAGGAGGAAAGTTAGTTGAATCACTTTGCTTACGGACAGCATTTTTTTGTAGTTCGTTGTTTTTGAGTTTGTTGATTTCGTGGTAAAGCATAGGTTCATCCACATTGAGCAAGGTACTGCACTCCTTTACATATTCCGATCTAACGATGGGATTCGGGATAATGGAAATGCTGCGCACAATGTCGAGGACCAAACCAGCACGTTTTACCGGATCATCGCCTGCTTCTACTAACAGTAAATTCGTTTTAAAACGGATGAAGTCAGATGAGTGCGTTTGAACATATTCAATAAAGTCCGACGCATTGTGTTTGCGGGCGAACGAGTCAGGGTCATCACCATCGGGGAGGAGTAGTACTTTGATGTTCAATCCTTCTTCCAATAATAAATCGATACCACGGATGGAAGCTTTGATACCGGCAGCATCTCCATCATAAATCACCGTAACATTTTCGGTGAAACGGTGTATAAGCCTTATCTGACCGGGCGTAAGGGATGTACCTGACGAAGAAACTACATTTTCGATGCCGCTTTGATGCATCGATATAACATCCGTATAACCTTCCACCAGAAAACAACGGTCTTGTTTTACTACCGATTGTTTGGCAAAATAAATACCATATAGTTCACTGCTTTTGTGGTAAATTTCCGATTCGGGCGAGTTGACGTATTTGGCCGTTTTTTCGTCTTTTTTCAGAATACGTCCTCCGAAAGCAACTACTTTTCCCGACAACGAATGTACCGGAAACATAACTCGTCCACGAAAACGGTCGGCTATGTAATTGTTATCGCCTTCAATGGTTAATCCTGTTTTTACAAGGTATTCTTTGTGATAACCGGCTTTGAGTGCAGCTTGTGAAAATGCATCACGTTGGTCCAGGCTATAGCCGAGCTGGAATTTTTGGATAATATCATCCCGGAAGCCCCGTTCACGGAAATAACTCAGAGCGATAGATTTTCCATCGATATGATGAAGCAGTGTATTGGTAAAATGTTTTGAGGCGAATTCGTTGACCAGAAACATGCTTTCGCGGTCGTTACGAACCGCCATTTCTTCGGGCGAAAGTTCCCGCTCCTGCACTTCTATATGGTATTTGTTGGCAAGGAACTTCAGACCTTCATAATACGAAATCTGTTCGTGCTCCATGATAAAGTGCACTGCATTACCTCCTTTGCCACAACCGAAACACTTGAAAATGCCTTTTGCCGGCGATACGATAAATGAAGGTGTTTTTTCGTTGTGGAATGGACACAGACCGAGTAAATTTACCCCGCGTTTTTTCAGTGTAACATAATCCGACACCACATCTTGTATCTGTGCAGCATCGGTAATCCGGTCTATGGTTGCTTGGTCTATCATTTTGGTCGTCATTAGATACAACGCATGCCTTGTATCTGCAATAGGAAAAAATTGAATACAAAATTACTGATTAATTTCTACAATCTACTTAATAGAACTCTAATTTTCTAATTCCTTTTTAATCCAATTAAAAAGGAAAGCTAATCAGCTTCCCTTTTTTCTAACAGTTCTTTCTTGTTCAGAAGAATACAGCGATATGTTTTTCCAGTTTCACTAAATCTTCAGTAAATTTCCGGATTCCTTCGGCCAGTTTTTCGGTAGCCATGGCATCTTCGTTCATCATCCATCGAAAAGTTTTTTCATCCATCGTTATTGGATTTATATTTTCCAGTTTAGCTTTGTCTGCATCCAATTTCTTTTCGAGATTTCCTTCTGTATTTTCCAGCTCTTTGAGCAGTGATGGAGAAATAGTCAACAAATCGCAACCAGCCAGTTCTATAATTTCACCAATATTTCGGAAGCTGGCTCCCATAACCTGGGTTTTGAAACCGAATTTTTTGTAATATTGGTAAATGGATGCCACTGAAAGAACTCCGGGATCGTCCGTTGCCGGAATATCGGTCACACCACGGTCTTTTTTATGCCAATCCAATATACGACCCACGAAAGGGGAGATGAGTGTAACACCCGCTTTTGCACAGCTAATAGCTTGTGCTAATGAGAAGAGCAAGGTCAGGTTGCAATGGATGCCTTCTTTTTCAAGCACTTCTGCTGCCTGAATCCCTTCCCAGGTAGAGGCAACTTTGATTAAAATTCGTTCCCTGCTAATGCCCTGAGTTTCGTAAAGTGCTATCAGTTCGTGCGCTTTGATGATAGTGGCTTCAGTGTCGAACGAAAGACGAGCATCTACTTCGGTGGAGACACGACCCGGAACTATTTCCAGAATTTTCAGTCCGAAATTGATGGCCAATTTGTCCATGGCTGCATTCAATTGTACCTTTTTGTCGCCCGGTACTTTTTTCGCGAAACCTATGGCATCATCGATGAGAGCCTGATATTTAGGATCTTTCGAAGCGGCATAAATCAACGAAGGATTGGTGGTAGCATCAATGGGTTTATAAGCCATCATGGAGTCGAAGTCACCCGTATCGGCTACGACCTTGGTATAAGTTTTCAATTGATCGAGTAAATTCATATGTTTAATTTTAGATTGGTTACTTGTAAACTAACCAGTTTGAAGGGAGTTTTGTTCATATATTTATTCTATTTTGCCATCTGATTCCAATCGGTTAATAATTCTTTTGTCCAACCTCGGATCGGAATATTTTTTTGATACAAAACTAATTACTATCTCATTTTCATTTAAATTGTCCAGAATTTCATAAGGTTCTTCAATGAATACCCATCCGCAGGGTATAGATGAAATCACCGGCCATTTGAACCCGCAATAAATGGGCTTTTTATCTATGGTCACAACAAACATACGCCCATAAATACCAGACTCACTGATCTTCAAAGAATCATTTGATATGTCGAGAGTAAGTTTATGATTTGCCGTATCGTATTTTATTAAATCTTTGTAAAACAGAATGGGTGTATCCGGTAAAAGTATAGTGTCAAAATTCAGTATACTATAATTTTTTTTAAAATTATGAGAATATGGCTTTACAGTCAGGTAAATTTCAAATCCTTTTCCTATCTCAACTTTGTCATCATCCTGTTTAGTACATGATACCATAAACAGACAAATTAATATTGAAATTGTAAAGATCGTTTTCATTGAATAAAAAATTTAAGATATTATTTAAGCTAAAAAGGAAGTAAGACTACTCTTTTATTATTTTTTCAATGCCTAAATAGCTACCCTTATCGTTAGTTATTATCAAAAAATAAATCCCTTTTGGGAATGATGAGAAATCAACCTGATTTTTTGGCTGATTTAGTATCCCTTTATCCAAAACTATTCCAGTCAGATCACATACTCTATAAAACAATGTATTTGCTTGATTTTCATTGTAACTCAGTTCTATGATTTTTTTTGTTGGATTTGGATAAAAAACAATTGAATGATCCTGTATACTCCTGTTAATGACGGCTAAGTCGCCGGCGTACAAAAAAATAATCCATTTTGCAACTTTAGGATCAAACACTCCAACGGTAGGTGGATATAAGTATATTCCAACTTTAAAATTATAGTTCGAATAAACATTTGTTATTACCAGGGAGTTGATAACATCCCAGGCTGAATCGGCTTTTTGGTTGAAAGTAAAATCGGTTGAACTTTTACCATCCGTTTTTATATAAACTAAATCAAGAGGTTGTGGAACTGAATGGATGGAATCGGTAAACGGGTAATTGAGGCTAAAGTTTGTTGGGTAGTTAATTTCACCTTTTCCCATCCAAATTATGCTTGCATCAAACAGGATATCAAATGTTGGTTTTAATATGACAGTTATACTGCCAAAATCGCCGGGTGAATTATATCCGAACAGGAAGGGTAGTCCATCATTCTGGCAGTTGGTGCAACAATAATAACTCATATTACCGCCTTCAAATTTATAACTGTCATAATCCACTATTAGCGTTGAAATATTGGCATAACCAGATTTAATATCTGGTCTGTTTTGACTAAAACAAGTCAGTTGAAATATAAATTCAAACAGAAGAAGCATTTTGAGTGTTTTCATACTCTTTCTCCTTTTATCCGTTTGTATATAAACCTATATTAAACTACACGCGATAAAAGCATTTAATTAACTGGACTTTATATCCGATTATTTGAATGCTTTTTCGAAAGTTAGACTTATCCTCTTTTGTAGAACTAAGTCAAGCTATTACTTCCCTTTTTTCGCTTTGTTTAGTATGTTTTATCGTAAAAAGTTAGGAGTAGCCTGACCATCAAAAGTGGGACAAGGATCTCATTGACTGATATTATTTTGTTTCTTTATAATCTGAGCTTTTTGAATTCATCTTTCATTCGCTGAATGTCGGTGATCCAGTCCTCAATATCATTTTCATGCTCAATTTCTTCATTCAGAATAGTGACAGCCATTTGATGGGTTGTGTGATCTTTCCCGTTGGTGAAATCGGCTATGTCCTGGTACCGTTGTATGGCACATCGTTCTCCCTTTAGGTTCTGTTCTAAAATAACTTCTATATATGGATCAGAAGGTTCATCGTAGGTACAACGAGCCAGTTTTGTCCATTCTCCCGGATTAATCACCGGTGTTCCACCCAGTTGAATAATACGGCTTACTACCAGAACGGCATGATTCAATTCCTGATTTGCATGTAGCAGAAGTTCCGGTTCTACCTCGCTTCGCATAGGTCCTTCCATTAGTCTGGCACCTATCCAATATTGGTAATAGGCAAGCCATTCTTCCGAAAGAGCTGCGTTCAACATTTTTAATAGTTCGTCAACATCCACGGATGAGACTTTGATTGCCTGTTTTCCCATTTATTAATTTTTTTTTATGTGATTGTTTCGGTTTGAAAATTAAAAATTCATACTATAGTACTATTTTGTAAAGGCTTCCAACCTCGTATAAAAGTTTTAATTACTTGTTGTTTTAGAAAACGGTTTCAACTTTTATGAATAAACTTTTTTCTACGTTATAAATAATTTAGCTATTTCTCTGCAATTTCTTTTCTGTATAAAATCTTTTTGTTCGGCATATCATAAATTTCCATTACAGCTCCTTTCTCACTAAGTCTATTCACTTTAATATATTTATTCATTGCAGGATATACTTTCAGAATCCCGATCATAACCGACATTTTCCCTTTGAAAGGAAATTCGGCAGTGATGTAAGTTCCTTTTCGACAGCTTTTTATTTTGTAGTTCTTTTTTAATCCATTTAGTTTGGCACTATCATTCTTTTCAAGTATGCAACCTACCATCGAACGCAATTTGCTTTTTTCTACTTCCTTCGGGTTGTCGTAGTAAATCCCGAAACCTTTAAAGGTCTCAATTTTCTCTCTTTTTAGTAAGGAATTATAAATGCGATCCATCACAGCGCCACTTTGGGCATAATCTCCTAAAACCTCTTCGTAAACCAGAATTTCGCCACCTTGTATTGCTGGTTGAAAATTCACTTTTTTAAATCCACCGTAATAAGCATAAATAATAATAATCAGGAAGATGAATGCAATAATTACACTAAAAATCACTTTCAACGTTTTCATACTTTCCGGGTTTTATGTAAAATAGTTTATACTACATACTTTTTTTTAACTAGATATATCCATTAAAAAAATGAACTATATCGAAAAAATAAGGACGAAAGTGAAAAAAGTAAATGGAACTTACTATTTTGAAAAACAGTTGATAAAGTAAAAAGTTTTATAAAAAGTAGCAATTAACTCAGGGAATTTGTGTTTTTAAGGATTTAAGCAATCCTACTGATGAAGAGATGGTTGAATTTTGGAATATCGCATTATCTGGACTAAGCAAATGATGTTGAAAAATTGGAGAAAGGTGTTTTTTTTTGGGGATATTGAATATAAAAAAAGATGTTAAAGACTTCGTTAGGAAACTAAATCAGTAATCTGTTTTGTCAGTTACTTGTGAAATAAAGAATGGTTAATCCTGACTTTTTAGTTAAAAAATATTGGGCAGGTAAATGACAATTAATCCGGTTTTTTTACTTTTTCTATCTGTTTATTATGAAAACCGGACAGAAAGATAATCATGCAAGCGGCGCCAATCAAGGCGTAAAGCATATCGGATTGAGTATCCCAGACGTATCCCTGGGTTCCTAAAAATGCTTCAGCCGATTGCCCGGATGCAACTGCGATAAACCACTCGAAGAGTTCATAGAAAACACTTATACTTACACATACACAAATGGTCAGAAATGAAAGCCACTTTCCCTTTTTGACTATCTCAAGCCGAACAAATAACTCTCTAACTATCAGTGCCGGAACAAAGCCCTGAGCGAAATGGCCCACTTTATCGTAATTGTTGCGGCTTTGATGAAGCACTTCTTTAATCCAGTCAAAAAGCGGAACCTCTGCATAAGTATAATGTCCACCAATAAACAGGATATAACAATGAGCCAGTATTAGAAAATAAGTCAAATCGGTAAAAGAGAATTTTTTGTATGTGAAAATAAGTATCATAAAGCCAATGATAGCAGGTAATACTTCCAACATCCAGGTGAAATAGTCATGTGGATATATTCCGGAAGAGATTAATCCTATTAAAAAGATAATTACTAAAGGCCAATGCTTTTTCATGATAGATATATTTTCTGATGTTTATTTTTTATAAAAACTTCTGACCTGAGGTAGTAAAGCCACAAAAAGCATTATCATCGCAACAGACATGTAAAGTGTGTGAGCCCAATGAACATCCCTGAGAATAAGCATCTCTGTTTGTATCCATATGATGAGTGCAAAATCCACATAAATGGTAAAAGTCCAGGCCCAGTGCATATCCCTGAAGAAATTAAAAAACTCGGGGAAACTCCATTTAGGTTTTTTAATTAGGGCGTAGATTAACAGACAGGGAAAAACCCCGAGAACCGTAAATAAAACGATGCCAGGTATCAGGAAACTACCGAAGGGCGAATTGTCTAACATGGATAATGGCATTCCCATCCATTCGCCCGAAGGAGAAATAATCAATACTCCGCCACCTCCAATGGCTCCGAGTCCCAGAAATGCTAACATAAAAAGAAGAAAGTTCCGTGTTTTCATAAATTGTATTTTATTCTTTGGATAATTTCTGGTAAACGCCGTTAGTCCATCCAAAGCCGTCCTGTGTAGGATATTCGCCTCCACCACTTTTTAAATTTGTGTTTACAACATTGTATTTTTCCAGCATCTTGAATGTATTATGATAGACCTTTTCGTTCAGATTTAACCAGCGTTTTTTAATCTCGTTAGCCAGATAGTTATAGCCATAATTTCTTAACCCCTGTATGGTAACCCATTGTAAAGGAGCCCATCCGTTTGGGGCGTCCCATTGTTGATTGGTGGTATTGAGCGTTGAAACAACGCCTCCTGCTTTCAGAAACGAAAGTTGAATTTTTGCTGATACTAAAGCGGCCTGATTTTTATCCGATATATTAAAGAATAATGGATAAACTCCAGCTATTGAATAAATTTCTGTTTGTTTGTGTTCAACGAAATTATAATCCATAAAGAATTTCTTATCCGTACTCCAGCAATATTTCAGAATGGCTTCTTTTCGGGCGGTATATTTGATACTGTACTCTTGGGCTTTTTCTTTGTTATTGCATACCTGATAGGCTTTTGAAATGGTATATTCTAAATTGTATAATAAAGAGTTCAGATCAACAGGAATAATTTCGGTGGTATGAATGGAATATAACTCGTAGGTGTTTTCTTTGTTTGCGGATAACCAACGGCTCGAAAAATCCCAGCCCGATTCGGCAGCAGCGCGGATATCTCGGTAAACAACTTCGTCTTTGCTGTTTTTTCGAATAGATTTTGCCCGTTTTGCAGTTTGTATGTCTTCCAGATACGATTCAGCCCGCGGAGTGTTATTATCATCCCAGTACCTGTTGAGAGTCTCACCACCTTTCATTTGTACCACCCGTCGGTAAGAATTATTAGTCGAAGAAAGTTTTTCGGTACCATTCATCCAGAACGAATATTCTTTTTCCAGCTGAGTCAAATATTTCTTGTAAATACTATCACCTTTTATTTCAGCCAATAATGAAATCATAAGGGCGTAAAAAGGGGGTTGTGAGCGACTCAGGTAATAAGTACGGTTACCATTCGGAATAAAACCATAGCTGTTAATCAGGTTCGAGAAATTGTCAACCATGTTTTGAATGGTTTCGGTCTGGTTATCAGCCTGAAGGCCAAGCATGGTAAAATAGCTGTCCCAGTAATATACTTCGCGAAACCTCCCTCCGGGAACTATATATGAAAACTTTAAAGGAATCAGGGTTCCTGATTTTACTTCGTCAGGCTGCCGTTTTAACAGAGCCCATACTTTGGTAATATGATCGTTTATTTGAGATGAATCCGTCTTGTATTCAGTTTCGTAGCCTGGGATTGTAAAATTAGCTTCCAGAAAATTACGGATCACAACAGAATCAGATTTGTTTTTTAATTTTGAATAATCGGAAAGAATCTTATCTATATCACCTTTTGGCACACAATCAACAAAAGTCTTACTGTCGCCCAGTATATTTTTTTCATTCGATTGAATATCAATAAATAATTGACCATAAAGCTCTTCGGGTGGCAATATTTTAATGCTCTCTGTCTTTTTGCCCGGCAGTTGACAACCAGATAACAGAATTAAGAAAAGAAAAAGTACAGTTTTGGCAGTGAATGTTTTTGTCATTTTGTGTTTGTAATATTCGTAATCATTCCTTTAAAAATAAAGCCGTGTACCGGCAGTACGGCATACCAATATAATCTGCCAAGAACTCCCAGCGGTCTGAAAGTGGCAGTTTGTGTTAATATGTTATTATCATCGATTTTAAACTCCAGCCAGGCTTCGCCGGGTAATTTCATTTCGGCATACAGGAGCAGTCTCTTTTCTTCCCGATTGGCCAATAAAACCCTCCAAAAGTCCAAAGCGTCGCCAGGAGAAATTTCTGTTACACTTCTTCTGCCTCTCCTCATGCCTACGCCTCCAGCCATCTGATCCATAATCCCTCTTATTTCCCAGAGCCAATTGCCATAATACCATCCCGTTTCACCTCCAATGGCCCAAATTCTATTGAGCGTTTCGTCGCTGTTTACAACCTGCATTTTACGGATGTCTTTAAAACAACCATTTACAGGTACTTCAATAAATTGCGAGATTCCTTTTCTGAAAATATCACTGGTTTGTGCATCTTTCCAGCTGGACAATACCTGATTTTGTTCAATTTTATCGAAAGCCATTTTTATGGAGCTGTCATAATCAATCAGATTAATATCCAGCAAATCGGTTAAATTATTGGGTCGGCAAATCACTTCCACTTTCATGCTGCTTACCAGGTTTTTAGCCAGCGCAAAGGATGTGGCTGTTACAAAATACAGCCAATAAGATGAGATCTTCGGAGTCATTACGGGCACAACGAAGATTCTCCTTTTAAGGCCCCTGATGTTGGCAAAACGAAGCAACATTTCTTTGTAGTTTAAAATTTCAGGACCACCAATATCATAACTTTTATTGAAAGTTTCGGCTTTTCCTGTCACCGCATACAAAATTTCAACAACGTTCCGAATGGCAATGGGTTGGCATTTTGTCTGGAGCCATCGGGGTGCAACCATGATGGGTAATTTTTCAACCAAATCCCTGATGATTTCAAAGGAAGCGCTACCGGACCCTACAATAATACCGGCGCGTAAGGTGGTGAGAGCATAGGTAGATTCCGAAAGTATTTCTTCTACTTTTTTTCTGGATGATAAATGCTTCGAAAGTTCAGTCTCATTGATGATGCCACTTAAATAAATGACCTGTTTGGCATTTGTATTCTGAATGCATTCTTTGAAATTCGTTGCACAGATTTCTTCCATACTTTCAAAGTCTCCTGTTTGGGTAGACATCGAATGAATAAGATAATATGCCAGATCTATATCCTGTGGTATGCTCTTTAAACTTTCCTTGTTTAGAAAATCAGCCTCAATGACACTTAAATTATTGCTGTCGTATCTGGAACTATTGAATCTGTTCTTGTCTCTTACACAGCAAACTACCTGATGACCATTTTGCAATAAAACGGGTAACAATCGTTGAGCAATATAACCGGTAACGCCAGTGAGTAGAATTTTCATAGTTAAGTGATTTATTTATATAACCGTTTGTGTCGAAGTTTAGTTTCAAAAATTGGTGGCTAATTATCCTCCACCGGGTTTTCCGGTGTTTTCAATATTAGTTGATATAAAGCTAAATCCAACCATTTACCGAACTTATATCCGGCTTGTTTGATGATGCCGCAAAAAACAAATCCTTCTTTTTCGTGCAACATAATACTGACTTCGTTGTCAGCATCGATAGCTCCAATCAGTACATGATAATCCTGCTCTTCTGCCTTTTTTATTATTTCCAGAAGTAATGTTTTCCCTAAACCCTGACCCCTTTGATCAGCACGGACATAAACCGAATGCTCCACCGAATATTTATATGCAGGCTGGACGCGAAAAGGGCCATAAGTTGCAAATCCCAATAAGGTGTCATTATTTTCAAATATACCCATCAAGGGATAATTGCCTTTCTGCTTGTCTGAATACCAGGCATTCATCCTGTCCATGGTGCGTATTTTATAATCGTACAGAGATGTTGAGTTTAGAATTGAATCATTGAATATTGCCATTATTTCCGGCAACTGTTTTTCGGTACATTGTTTTATGTTATAAGTCATTGATTTGGTTTTTAGAAGTTTGTATTATTTGATTGTTAAAGAGATAGCTAGTTATTGACTGTTTTCTCAAAAAAAAGGTTTTCTTCTGAATAATAAAATATAATTTTAAAAAAACATATATTTAATGCTACTCTAATTATAAATAATACAAGAAATCTTAATTAAATAAATAGCCACTTTTTGATTGAAACATTTCATTTGAAAATACGATTTTTATTGTTCTGCTTGATTTTGCAAATCGAATTCGATTAGATTTTTTAATTCTTCAATGGAAGGTAATTGAATTAAATATTTACTTACAAATATTTCGTTTGATAGTCCAGAAGTTGCATACTCAACTAAAGTTTCGTTTTTCATGGCACAAAGTATTACTCCTACAGGTGGATTATCACCTTGAGTCATTTCATTTCGTCGGTAATAATTCAAATATAAATTCATCTGACCTGCATCTGCGTGGTCGAAGGCTCCGACTTTTAAATCAAATAAAACATGACATTTAAGTATGCGGTTGTAAAATACCAGATCAATTTTGTAATGTTTATTATCAAAAGTAATTCTTTTTTGACGTGCTTCGAAGCAAAATCCTCTGCCTAATTCTACTAAAAAAGTTTGTAAGTGATTGATAATTGCTTCTTCTAATTCACTTTCGGAAAATTCGGATTTTTCTTGTAATTCGAGAAAGTCTAAAAAGTAGGGATTTCTTACTAAGTCTTTTGGTATGGCAGGTAGTTCATTTTTGATTTTAGCAATCACCGAGCTTTTATTCGTCGAAAGTCCTGTTCGTTCAAACAAAAGGGTATTCATAGCCCTTTCCAGTTCTCTTACACTCCAATTATTTTTTATCGACTGGACTTCATAAAATACCCTTTTTAATGGAGAATCGGCTTTGATTAATTCAATAAAGTGCGAAAAGCTAAGCCTTGACAGCAGAACTTTCGATGGAAAAGACAGTTCTGAATGTTCGATTGATCTGTATTTATCGTTTAACTTAGGTAGCAAGTGAGTTAATACGGCGGACGCTGTCCCCCATTTTGTATTATGCTCATTTCCCTCAAATTCTAATCTGGTGGACACTGCCGCCCATATTTGTGGGTATGTCTGATAAAAGGTTCTACAAGTTCTTAACGATCGTTCATCTAAACCCCTAATATTCCTTTTTTTTAATAATCTGGACAATTCTTTCATTGCACCAGTACCATAAATAGCTCTATCGCTTCCGTTTTGCTCATATTCCACGATGTATAAACCAATGAGCCAATTACGCATGGACAGAGATGTGTTAACTTGCTGAATAGCATTTTCTTTAAGGTAAATATTCATGTCCGATATTTCGGAAGCTAATAGAGAAATGTCTAATGTGTACATGGTATTAACTAATCGTATGAGTTTGCTGACAGATTTTGTACGGATTATATAGTATGACACTATTTGATTCTTATATAATATCCTGTTTCAATTTTTTTTACGTTTTAAAAATTTTTCCAAATTCGTAATCTGTTAGACATATATAGATAAAATATTTCAAGAGGTTAAAGAAAAATTGAATAAAAATACAGATATAATTCTGTGATTATAAAAATAATTCAAAAAAATATTAATCAGTCTTGCTCTCATCAAACCACTTTTTTATCAACTCCATCGTTTCCGTTTCTGCTTCCTTTCGTGGCATATGACCGGCATTGCTAATTTCAGAAATGGTTATATCCGTATTGATTTCTTTCTTAAGAATATTAAGTTGTTCTATGCTCCCGAATTCATCTTTTTCGCCCTGAAATGCCAGCACGGGGCATGAGATTTTGCGGAGTAGGGGTACGATGGACCAATGCGTGAAATAGTCGCTTAGCCAGGTTTCGTGCCAAAGGCGAAAAAGTTCGGCTGTTTTGTCGCCGTGGTATTTTTCCAGGCTCGCAAGGAGGCTGGTATCATTGGCTCGTTCACGGGTAGCAAGCACAGCAGCCTTGCCGGAATCTTCAATAAAACTATGTGGTCCTTCCAGCAATAATCCTTTGATTCGTTCCGGATATAAAGCCGAAGCAATTAGCGCGATGGTTGCACCGTCGCTGTGGCCATAAACGACAGCTTTGTTGATGCCACAGGCATAGAGTACGTGCATCAGTTCAGCGGCTTCGTCGTGCAGATAATATTCTGTACGTTGTGCAACGGCAAAAGGTGATGATTGCCCATAACCACGGCGGTCGTAGACCAGTACGTTGAGACCGCTTATTTTTGCTAACTCTTGCGGAAAGTTGTTCCACATTTCAACGCATCCCCACGAGTCGTGCAGAAAAACCAGCGTGGGTTTTGTTGTGTTTTCAGGAAAGAGGATGATCCGTTTGGCAAAGAGCCGGTATCCATTCCGTTGTATATAAAATGTTTCCATGATATTTCTTGCTAAATTAGTACAAATGTAGGAATATTTATGGTTAATGAATAGCCGGATGAGAAAAGTATTCGACTATTTTTCTTACAAAATCCAAAAGTCTTGAGTCCGGAAAACGAAAATTGATGGATTTAATTGTTAATTGTCAATTCTCAAGTATTATTTATTTCCTACCTTTGTACGAATAAATTAATAATCAGCTTATGAAAAAAATAGTTGTTCTTACGGGTGCAGGTATGAGCGCCGAAAGTGGTATCAGCACTTTTCGTGATGCCGGTGGGTTATGGGAAAAACACCGTGTGCAGGACGTGGCAACTCCCGAAGGTTGGCGCAGAGACCCTGTTTTGGTACTCAATTTCTACAACGAACGGCGTAAGCAGTTGCTGAATTGCAAACCCAATGCCGGTCATTATGCGTTAGTGGAATTAGAAAAAGACTTTGAAGTACAAATAATCACCCAAAATATAGATAATTTGCACGAGCGTGCAGGTAGTTCACATGTGGTGCACCTGCACGGCGAACTAATGAAAATGCGTTCTACCGGTCCGGGACAGGAAGTCTTTGATGTGAAAACTGAACACACTGAATTCAAGATAGGCGATCTTTGTCCCAACGGTTTTCAACTCCGCCCTCATATTGTGTGGTTTGGTGAGGCTGTACCCGAAATAGAAAAGGCAATTGAGCTGGTTGAACAGGCAGATATACTCATTATTATAGGAACTTCCCTGCAGGTTTATCCGGCAGCTGGCTTGATGAACGAAGTGAGAGATGGAGTTCCGATTTATTTGATTGATCCCAAAGAAGTGCGTACGGGGTCTGATCAGGTTACCGTCATTCAGAAAGGGGCGTCGGAAGGGATGAAAGAGTTGAAAAAGATGTTGTTAAATCGATGAACCTTGCAATTGTTGATTCGGTGATTCGAATATTTGTTGCTTGTATCAATTGTTGGAAGCGTTTGATAGTTTTAAACTTAAACTATCAAACGTTTCCAACAATTAACCGTTTCCAACTGTTTTTACTCAAGTCACATACTTTGTTTGCAAGTACACTAAAAATAAGTCAATAAAAAGTTTGTCATTCAAAAATGATTGACTATTTTTGCAGTCCGAAATATAGAAAACAACAATATACATTAAACACTTAATAGTTATGATCGTAGTTCCAGTAAAAGAAGGCGAGAACATTGAAAGAGCATTGAAAAAATTTAAAAGAAAATTTGAAAAGACTGGCGTAGTCAAAGAACTTCGTCGTCGTCAATGTTTTGACAAACCTTCTATCGTTAATCGCGAAGAAAAAATGCACGCGATTTACATAGAGAAAAAGCAACTTGGCGAAGAATAGATAAAAAATGGTGGAAAACTTGTTTTCCTGACATATTTATTCTACTTTCGTTGCAGAATGGAACACACAGTTATAATTAACGAATTTCTGCAATATATACAGTATGAGAAGAACTATTCATCTCATACTGTTTTGTCGTATCATACAGACCTCCGTCAATTTTGTGCTTTTCTGGAAATTACTCCCGATCAATTTACCCTTGTAACGGTAGGTGCACAAGAAATTCAACAATGGGTACTTTCATTAATGAGTGCCGGAATATCGGCACGGACATTGTCACGCAAAATATCCACATTGAAATCGTTTTGGCATTTTTTGTTGGCGCGTGGATACGCTCACCAGAACCCGACGTTAAAGATTGTTCTTCCCAAAACAAATAAGCCTATCCCCGCGTTTTTTAAAAACAGTGAGATGCTTGCTGCTTTGGATAACACTTTTCTTCCAAATAGCTTTGAACCTGTCCGAAATCAGCTGATACTGGACGTCTTTTATGAAACTGGTATCCGGCTTTCCGAACTGATTTCAATTAAAGATAAGGACGTCGATTTGGACGAGGGAAATTTGAAAGTGACAGGCAAAAGGAATAAGCAGCGGATAATACCGATAGGAAAATCCTTGTGTGAAAATATAGAGCGCTATATTATTCTGAGAAACAACTCGGTGGAAATTCCGGATCCACAACTTTTTGTTCGAAAAAACGGAAAAATGATGTACCCTAAAATGGTATATAATATGGTACACGATGCCATGTCGGAAGTAAGTAACTTACATAAAAGAAGTCCACACGTGCTTCGCCATACATTCGCCACAACAATGCTCAACCATGGTGCCGACATTAATGCAGTGAAAGAGTTGCTCGGGCATAGTAGTCTGGCGGCAACTCAGGTTTATACGCATACCAGTTTCGAAGAATTATACAATATATATAAACATGCTCATCCCCGGGCAAAATAAAAAAAGGAGGCAATTATGAAACTTAGGATTCAATCCATCAATTTTGATGCGACCGTTAGTTTGGAGTCGTACATAAACAAGAAATCGTTGAAGTTGGAGAAATTTTTTGATGAAATACTCAATGTTGAAGTCTATTTAAAGGTAGTAAAACCCGAATCGGTGTCCAATAAAGAGGCCGAAATCAAAGTATCAATACCAAATGTTGATTTTTTTGCTTCAAAAACCTGTGATACATTTGAAGAAGCTGTGGACCTAACTCTCGATGCCATAGACAAGCAGATGCGTAAATACAAGGAAAAATTGACTAATAAATAAAATAGTGAAGAAAATGTTTTGTAGTTTAAAATAAATTCGTACATTTGCAAGCCGTTTAAATAGCAGTATTTGAACGGCTTTTTATACTCTAATACTGGTATAAAATAGCACATTGCCTCTTTAGCTCAGTTGGCCAGAGCACGTGATTTGTAATCTCGGGGTCGTTGGTTCGAATCCGACAAGAGGCTCAAAGATCTTTTTTTTTAGATAAAATGGAAAATTTTGGGCAGTTACCAAAGTGGCCAACTGGGGCTGACTGTAACTCAGCTGTCTTTCGACTTCGGAGGTTCGAATCCTTCACTGCCCACAAAACTAATTTGAAAATGAACCAATTTGAAAATTTGAAGATCTAATACATTTTCAAATCTACGAATTTTCAAATTTTCAAATTGTATTTCGCGAAAGTAGCTCAGTTGATAGAGCATTAGCCTTCCAAGCTGAGGGTCGCGGGTTTGAGTCCCGTCTTTCGCTCCATTTTTAATTGCTGTTGTAGCTCAGGGGTAGAGCACTTCCTTGGTAAGGAAGAGGTCGCGGGTTCAATTCCCTTCAACAGCTCAACTTCGTAGGCTTTTATAAAAATATAATAAATTACTAATAAATAATCTTTGAGTTATGGCAAAAGAAAAATTTGACAGGTCAAAACCCCACGTAAACGTAGGTACTATTGGTCACGTTGACCACGGTAAGACTACCTTGACCGCTGCAATTACGACCGTACTTGCAAAAAAAGGACTTTCTGAAATGCGTTCTTTCGATTCTATCGATAATGCACCTGAAGAAAAAGAACGTGGTATTACAATCAATACCTCTCACGTTGAATATCAAACAGCTTTACGTCACTATGCTCACGTTGACTGTCCGGGACATGCCGATTACATCAAGAACATGGTTACCGGTGCTGCTCAAATGGACGGTGCAATTATCGTAGTTGCTGCTACTGATGGTCCAATGCCACAAACCCGCGAACACATTTTGTTAGCTCGTCAGGTAAACGTTCCCCGTATCGTTGTATTTATGAACAAATGCGATGTTGTGGATGACGAAGAAATGTTGGAATTGGTAGAAATGGAAATGCGTGAATTGCTTTCTTTCTATGATTTCGATGGCGATAATACTCCAATTATCCGTGGATCTGCACTTGGTGCATTGAACGGCGTTCCTGAATGGGAAGATAAAGTAATGGAATTGATGGATGCCGTTGATACCTGGATTGAATTACCAGTACGTGCAACTGATAAACCTTTCTTGATGCCTGTTGAAGATGTATTCTCGATCACTGGTCGTGGTACAGTTGCTACAGGTCGTATCGAAACAGGTAAAATCAAAACCGGTGAAGAAGTTCAAATCATTGGACTTGGTCAAACAGCAAAGAAATCTGTTGTAACTGGTGTTGAAATGTTCCGTAAGATTTTGGACGATGGTCAGGCTGGTGATAACGTAGGTTTATTGCTTCGTGGTATCGATAAAGAAGAAATCAAACGTGGTATGGTTATTACCCACCCGGGAAAAGTAACACCTCATACTACATTTAAAGCTGCCGTTTATATCTTGAAGAAAGAAGAAGGTGGCCGTCATACTCCATTCCACAACCGTTACCGTCCACAATTCTATATTCGTACATTGGACGTTACAGGTGAAATCACTCTTCCAGAAGGAACTGAGATGGTAATGCCAGGTGACAACTTAGAATTAACTGTAGCTTTGATCTACCCAGTAGCTTGTAACATTGGTTTACGTTTTGCTATTCGTGAAGGTGGTCGTACAGTAGGTTCAGGTCAGATTACAGAACTTATTGACTAACTATCCTCTAATTCCTTAACCGGAATACCAAAGGATTTTATCATAAAACAATTCAAAGTCGTTTCCTGGAAACAGGGAACGACTTTATACACGGGCGTAGCTCAGTTGGTAGAGCACTGGTCTCCAAAACCAGGTGTCGGGAGTTCGAGCCTCTCTGCCCGTGCAAATTCTATTTATATATGAACATAATTAGCTATTTCAAAGAGTCGTATACAGAACTTGTTCAGAAAGTATCGTGGCCTACGCGCGCGGAACTGACTAACAGTGCAATTGTGGTATTAATTGCTTCCATCATTCTTGCATTGATAGTTTGGCTTATGGATATAAGTTTTGAGGCTATCATGACATTCATTTACGCAAAACTGTAATCTATCAATGGAAGTCAATAAAGTAACTGATTCAACGAATTTTAAGTGGTACGTTATGCGCGCCATCAGTGGAAAAGAGAGCAAGGTAAAAGAGTATATTGATGCGGAAATCAAAAATTCTGATCTTGGTCAATACGTTGCTCAGGTATTGATACCTACTGAGAAAGTTTATCAGATCCGTAATGGCAAAAAGATAACAAAAGATCGTTGTTGTATGCCGGGATATATCTTGATAGAAGCGAACCTGATTGGTGAAATCCCTCATCGTCTTCGTAATACCCCCAACGTGATTGGATTCTTGGGTGAGAAAAACAATGTACCAACTGCTATTCGTCCTTCGGAAGTGAGTCGCATTTTAGGTACAGTGGATGAACTCCAGGAAACCGGTGAAGAAATGCTAACGCCTTTCTTGGTCGGCGAAAACGTGAAAGTGATCTTTGGTCCTTTCTCCGGGTTTAGCGGTTTGATTGAAGAAGTGAACACTGAGAAGAAGAAACTCAAAGTTATGGTTATGATTTTCGGACGGAAAACACCGCTCGAATTAGCATTCACGCAAGTAGAAAAGGAATAGTTGATTCTTGTTACAAATCAAGTATTCCAGTTTAACAACAAAAATTAAAATTATTATGGCTAAAGAGATCGCTGGACTGATTAAATTACAGATTAAAGGAGGCGCAGCAAACCCATCTCCACCGGTAGGCCCAGCATTGGGTTCTAAAGGGATTAACATCATGGAGTTTTGCAAACAATTTAATGCCAGAACCCAGGACAAACCAGGTAAGATTTTACCCGCAGTCATCACCTATTATACTGACAAGTCTTTCGAATTTGTTGTAAAGACTCCTCCTGTTGCTATCCAATTATTGGAAGCAGCTAAGCTGAAAAGCGGATCGGCGGAGCCTAACCGTAAGAAAGTAGCTGAAATTACCTGGGAACAGGTAGAATCAATTGCTGCGGACAAGATGGTCGATTTGAATTGTTTTGAATTAGAAGCAGCTATGAGAATGGTTGCTGGTACAGCAAGAAGTATGGGTATTACCGTAAAAGGTACATTTCCAATTAAAAATTAATTAAAACTTCAATTAAAATGAGTAAACTGACAAAAAATCAAAGGTTAGCTTTAGAAAAAATTGAAGCAGGAAAAGCCTATTCCCTCAAGGAAGCATCCGTATTAGTAAAAGAAATTACAAATTCGAAATTTGACGCTTCTGTTGATATTGATGTACGCTTAGGGGTTGACCCACGTAAAGCCAACCAAATGGTTCGCGGCGTTGTGTCGTTGCCACACGGTACTGGAAAACAAGTAAAGGTTTTAGCATTATGTACTCCAGAACAAGAAGCTGCGGCCTTAGAAGCCGGAGCCGATTTTGTTGGACTCGATGAGTTTATCGAGAAAATCAAAGGTGGTTGGACTGATGTGGATGTTATCATCACTATGCCTGCTATCATGGGAAAATTAGGTGCTTTAGGACGTATATTAGGCCCACGTGGTTTGATGCCGAATCCAAAGAGTGGTACTGTGACCAATGAAGTAGGTAAAGCGGTAAAAGAAGTAAAACAAGGTAAAATCGACTTCAAGGTTGATAAATATGGTATTATACACACATCGGTAGGAAAAGTTTCTTTTACCAATGAACAACTTGTAGAAAACGCCAGAGAATTTGTTTCTACTTTGATGAAACTAAAACCATCTTCCGCAAAAGGTACTTATGTAAAGAGCATTTATCTTTCAAGCACAATGAGTACGGGTATCAAAATCGACCCTAAATCAATTGAAGAATAAAATAAAAATTTATGAAAAAGGAAGATAAAAGCGCGATCATAAAACAACTTGAGTCAACTCTTAAAGAGTATGCTCACTTTTATTTGACGGACATTGCAGGAATGAATGCTGCACAAACCACCGAATTAAGGAGAGTTTGCTTTAAAGAAAATATTAAGCTCGTAGTTGTAAAAAATACATTGCTTAAAGCGGCACTCGCAAACACAACAGTTGATTTCAGCGAACTTAACAGTTCACTTGTACTGGAAACAGCAGTAATGCTTTCGAATACCGGGAATGCTCCTGCTAAGGTTATATTTGACTTCAGCAAAAAGAGTAAAACAAAAAAACCGTTACTGAAAGCTGCATACGTAGAAGAAAGTTTTTATATTGGTGCAGACCAAATGGAAACACTGCTACATGTGAAGAGCAAAAACGAACTTATTGCCGATGTTATTGCCTTGTTGCAATCGCCTGCTAAGACAGTTGTTTCAGCTCTGCAATCAGGAGGTTCTACTATTCACGGCGTGTTGAAAACATTGTCGGAAAGATAATTTACAGTATATAAAAACAAAAACATAAAAAATAAGTAAAATGGCAGATTTGAAAGCTTTTGCAGAACAATTGGTTAACTTGACAGTTAAAGAAGTAAATGAGTTAGCTCATATTTTGAAAGACGAATATGGTATCGAACCAGCAGCTGCAGCTTCTGTTGCATCTGCAGGACCTGCTACTGCTGCTGAAGTAGTAGAAGAAAAATCAGCTTTCGATGTTGTATTGAAAGCAGCCGGTGCTAATAAATTAGCTATCGTTAAAATGGTAAAAGAACTTACAGGTCTAGGCTTAAAAGAAGCTAAAGATTTAGTAGATTCAGCTCCTTCAGTAATTAAAGAAGGTGTAACTAAAGACGAAGCCGAAGCCTTGAAAAAACAACTTACCGAAGGCGGCGCTGAAGTTGAACTTAAATAATATTGCCTGATTATCAGGTTTTTGGTTTAGATTCCCTCAATACGAGGGATTCTAAACCTTTTTCTGTCTATAAAATAATTGAGTTCACCGCACCCAAATAACCTCTTTGAAAATGTCTTCACTTACTAAAACTCAAAGAATAAATTTTGCTTCAATTAAGAATCAGTTAGATTATCCTGACTTTTTGGAAGTACAATTAAAATCTTTCCACGACTTTTTTCAAATGGACACCGCTCCTGAAAAAAGAAAATCAGAAGGTTTGTATAAGGTTTTTTCCGAAAACTTTCCTATCGCTGATACCCGAAATAACTTCATCCTCGAATTCCTCGATTATTATATTGACCCACCACGGTATTCAATAGATGAGTGTGTCGAACGCGGTTTAACTTACAGTGTGCCTCTAAAAGCTAAACTTAAATTATATTGTACCGATCCGGATCATGAGGATTTTGATACTGTAATTCAGGATGTATATTTGGGACCTATCCCTTATATGACGGCTAAAGGGACCTTTGTAATTAATGGTGCCGAACGTGTAATTGTATCGCAACTACACCGTTCACCCGGTGTGTTCTTCGGTCAAAGTACGCACGCCAATGGTACTAAACTCTATTCTGCCAGGATTATTCCTTTCCGTGGATCATGGATAGAATTTGCAACAGACATCAATAATGTGATGTATGCTTATATCGACCGTAAGAAAAAGCTCCCGGTTACTACATTACTTCGGGCCATTGGTTTTGAAAGTGATAAAGATATCTTAGAGATTTTCAATTTAGCAGAAGAAGTCAAAGTTAGCAAAACAAGTTTAAAAAAGGCGATTGGTCAGAAATTGGCTGCCCGTGTTTTGAAAACCTGGGTGGAAGACTTTGTGGATGAGGATACCGGCGAGGTTGTTACCATTGAACGTAATGAAGTAATCATAGATCGTGAAACTATTTTGGAAGCCAGTCATGTTGACGAAATTCTGGAAGCAGGAACACCTACTATTCTGCTTCACAAGGTAGATGCTAATCAAAATGACTATGCCATTATTTACAATACACTTCAAAAAGATCCAAGTAATTCGGAAAAAGAAGCTGTTTTGTATATCTATCGTCAGTTACGTAATGCTGAACCTGCAGATGATTCTACTGCACGTGAAGTAATCAACAATCTGTTTTTCTCTGAAAAGAGATATGACTTAGGTAATGTTGGTCGTTTCCGTATAAACCGGAAATTGAACCTGACTACCAGCATGGACACTAAAGTGTTAACAAAAGAAGATATTATTGAGATTATCAAATATCTGATTGAGTTAATTAACTCCAAAGCCATCGTTGATGATATTGACCACTTAAGCAATCGTCGCGTACGTACTGTTGGTGAGCAATTATACAATCAATTTGGCGTCGGATTATCGCGTATGGCTCGTACCATTCGTGAACGTATGAATGTCCGCGACAATGAAGTATTTACCCCTATCGATTTGATTAATGCCAAAAGTATTTCTTCGGTTATTAATTCTTTCTTTGGAACGAATGCATTGTCGCAATTTATGGATCAACAGAATCCATTAGCCGAAATTACACACAAGCGCCGTATGTCGGCACTGGGGCCTGGCGGTTTATCCCGTGAACGTGCCGGTTTCGAAGTACGTGACGTACACTATACACATTATGGTCGGTTATGTCCGATTGAAACTCCTGAAGGTCCAAATATTGGTCTGATTTCTTCTTTATGTATTTATGCAAAAATAAACGAACTCGGATTTATCGAGACTCCTTACCGGCAAGTAACCGATTCGGTAGTGGATACTTCCGAAAGTGGAATTTCATATTACACTGCTGAAGAAGAAGAAAACCTCGTTGTTGCTCAGGGAAATGCTCCTTTAGATGATGAAGGCCGATTTATCCGTACAAAAATCAAATCGCGTTTAGGAGCCGATTTCCCCGTTGTGGAAGCCCCTGAAGTAAATTTGATGGATGTTTCTCCATCGCAAATTGCATCGATAGCAGCTGCTTTGATTCCTTTCCTGGAACATGATGATGCCAACCGTGCATTGATGGGATCCAACATGATGCGCCAGGCTGTGCCTTTGTTGCGTTGTGAAGCTCCGATTGTAGGTACTGGTATTGAAGCTCAGCTGGTTCAGGATTCACGCACTCAGGTTATGTCCGAAGGTGTTGGTGTGGTTGAATTTGTTGATGCAAATTGTATTAAAATCCTTTATGAACGTTCAGAAGAAGAAGAATTTGTAAGCTTCGATACGGCCGTTAAGGAATACAAATTACCTAAGTTCCAAAAAACGAATCAAAATACAACCATCGATTTACGTCCTATCGTAAGTCGGGGCGATAAAGTGCATCCTGGAATGATTTTGACCGAAGGTTATGCCACTCAAAATGGTGAACTGGCTATCGGTAAAAACCTGAAAGTTGCCTTCATGCCCTGGAAAGGTTATAATTTTGAGGATGCCATCGTGATAAACGAACGTGTAGTTCGCGAAGATATTTTTACTTCGATTCACGTGGTAGAACAATTGTTGGATGTACGTGAAACCAAACGTGGAGTTGAAGAGTTTACCTCGGATATTCCGAATGTAAGCGAAGAAGCAACAAAGGATTTGGACGAAAACGGTATTATTCGCATTGGAGCCCGCATTGAACCAGGTGATATTATTATAGGTAAGATTACTCCAAAAGGAGAATCGGATCCTTCACCGGAAGAAAAATTGCTTCGTGCGATCTTTGGTGATAAAGCCGGCGATGTAAAAGATGCTTCGTTGAAAGCTACTCCTTCATTATCGGGTGTAGTGATCGGAAAAAGATTGTTCTCTAAAGCTCAAAAGAATCGTAAATCGAAATTAGCCGATAAAGCAGTTCTTCCAAAATTAGATGAAGAATTCGAAGCTCAGGCACTTATTTTACGCAATACTTTGCTGGACAAACTTATCGCCATGCTTGGTGATAAAACTTCTGCAGGCGTAAAAGATTTCCTGGGAGCCGATGTAATATCCCGCAATAGTAAATTTACTGCTGAACGTTTACGTGAAATAGATTATACAACAGTACAGTTAGGTAAATGGACAACTGAGACGCATAAAAACGAATTAATCAAACGATTAATTATGAATTATCTGAGAAAGCACAAGGAATTGGATGCTCAGATAAAACGTCAAAAGTTTAATATTACCATCGGGGATGAACTTCCAAATGGTATCGTGCAAATGGCCAAAGTATATATTGCCAAAAAACGGAAAATCCGCGTTGGTGATAAAATGGCCGGACGTCACGGTAACAAGGGGATTGTATCGCGTATCGTTCGTCAGGAAGATATGCCGTTCCTTGAAGATGGAACACCTGTTGATATTGTATTGAATCCGCTGGGTGTACCTTCGCGTATGAACCTTGGACAAATTTTCGAGACCGTATTGGGTTGGGCAGGTAAAACTTTGGGATTACGATTTGCTACTCCAATTTTTGATGGCGCATCGCTTGATGACCTGAATGTTTGGACCGAAAAAGCCGGAGTACCAAATTATGGTAAAACATATTTATATGATGGTGGTACGGGCGAACGCTTTGACCAGACAGCTACGGTAGGTGTGATTTATATGTTGAAATTAGGCCACATGGTCGAAGATAAAATGCATGCGCGTTCTATCGGACCATATTCGCTTATTACACAACAGCCTCTTGGTGGTAAAGCACAATTTGGTGGTCAACGTTTCGGAGAAATGGAAGTTTGGGCACTCGAAGCATTCGGTGCTGCACATATTCTTCAGGAAATTTTGACTGTGAAATCGGATGACGTAATGGGTCGCGCTCGTACTTACGAAGCGATTGTAAAAGGTGATCCAATGCCAACACCGGGAATTCCCGAATCGCTCAACGTATTGTTGCACGAACTTCGTGGATTAGGTCTCAGCATCAGTTTAGATTAAAGTATTTTCAATAAAGGTTTATGTCGGGGTTTAAAACCCGACATAGACTTTTGTTTATACTATCATTCTGGATTGTCCCCGATAGTTATCGGGATTCATAAATTGCAAATCTTATAACTCTTTATATACAGAGATATGGCTTTTAAAAATGATAATAAGATAAAGAGTAATTTTAATAAAATTTCTATCGGTCTAGCATCACCGGAAGAAATCTTAAAATTATCCAGTGGTGAGGTTCTCAAACCAGAAACTATCAACTATCGTACATACAAACCCGAGAGGGATGGTTTATTCTGCGAACGCATTTTTGGTCCTACCAAGGATTTTGAATGTCATTGCGGAAAATATAAACGTATTCGTTACAAAGGTATTGTCTGCGACCGTTGTGGAGTAGAAGTAACTGAGAAAAAAGTTCGCCGCGAGCGTATGGGTCACATCCAGTTGGTTGTACCTGTTGCTCACATTTGGTATTTTCGCTCTTTGCCGAATAAAATCGGTTATTTGCTGGGTATGCCGACAAAAAAATTAGATTCAATCATCTATTACGAAAAATACGTCATTATTCAGGGAGGTATCCTTGAAAATGGTGAAAATATCACCAAAGGTGAGCTGATTTCTGAAGATGAATATCTTGACTTTTTGGAATCGATTCCACGCGAAAACCAACAATTAGAAGACACTGACCCCAATAAGTTTATTGCAAAAATGGGCGCCGATGCTATTCATGATTTGTTGAGCCGTTTGGATTTGGATGCATTGTCATACGACTTACGCAACAAAGCCAATACAGATACTTCACAACAACGTAAAAATGAAGCTTTGAAGCGTCTGCAAATTGTAGAAGCTTTTCGTGCTTCAAAAATGCGTAACAAACCGGAATGGATGATTATTAAAATCGTTCCTGTAATTCCTCCTGAATTGCGTCCGTTAGTTCCGCTTGATGGTGGCCGTTTTGCTACTTCCGACCTGAATGACCTGTATCGCCGTGTGATTATTCGTAACAACCGTCTGAAACGATTGATAGAAATTAAAGCTCCTGAAGTTATTTTACGTAACGAAAAACGTATGCTTCAGGAATCAGTTGATTCCTTGTTCGATAACTCACGTAAATCAAGTGCTGTTAAAACCGATGCCAACCGTCCGTTGAAATCACTTTCCGACAGTTTGAAAGGTAAACAAGGTCGTTTCCGTCAAAACTTACTTGGTAAACGTGTCGATTATTCGGCCCGTTCGGTAATTGTTGTAGGACCTGAACTTAAAATGCACGAATGCGGTATCCCTAAGGATATGGCAGCTGAATTATATAAACCGTTTATTATCCGCAAACTTATTGAACGCGGTATAGTGAAAACGGTAAAATCCGCTAAGAAAATTGTCGATCGTAAAGATCCTGTTATCTGGGATATTTTAGAGTATGTGTTGAAAGGTCATCCAGTATTACTTAACCGTGCTCCAACATTGCACCGCTTGGGTATACAAGCTTTTCAACCAAAAATGATTGAAGGAAAAGCAATTCAACTTCACCCATTGGCATGTACGGCTTTCAATGCCGATTTCGATGGTGACCAGATGGCAGTTCACTTGCCACTGGGTAATGAAGCTATTCTGGAAGCACAAATGTTGATGCTTGCATCTCATAATATTCTGAATCCTGCTAACGGAGCTCCTATTACTGTTCCTTCGCAAGACATGGTACTTGGGTTGTATTACATCACCAAACCACGTCCCGGAGCCAGAGGTGAAGGTCTTATCTTTTATTCTCCCGAAGAAGCCGAAATTGCTTACAACGAGAAAAAAGTGGAACTGCACTCATGGATCAAGGTGAGAACCATGGACTTGAACGATAAAGGCGAATTAGCTTTAACAATGATTGAAACTACGGTTGGACGTATTTTGTTTAATAAATGTGTTCCTACTAAAGTTGGTTATATTAATGAATTACTTTCGAAAAAATCTTTGCGTGACATTATTGGTAACGTAATTGAAATTTGCGGTGTTGCCCGTACAGCTCAATTCCTTGATGATATCAAAGATTTAGGTTACTATATGGCCTTTAAAGGTGGTCTTTCGTTCAACCTGAACGATGTGATTATCCCACCTGAAAAAGAAGAATTAGTAAAAGAAGGTAATGCTGAGGTTGAAGAAATTCTGAATAACTACAATATGGGTTTCATTACCTTTAACGAACGTTACAATCAGATTATCGATACCTGGACACACGTCAACTCGAAATTGTCGAACATTTTGATGAAACAACTTTCGACCGATAACGATGGTTTCAACTCTGTATATATGATGTTGGATTCTGGCGCCCGTGGTTCTAAGGAACAGATTCGTCAGCTTTCAGGTATGCGTGGATTGATGGCTAAACCCCAAAAATCAGGTGCTGAAGGTGGTCAGATTATTGAAAACCCGATTTTGTCTAACTTTAAAGAAGGACTTTCGGTGTTGGAATACTTTATTTCTACTCACGGTGCTCGTAAAGGTTTGGCCGATACGGCTCTGAAAACTGCAGATGCAGGATATTTAACTCGTCGTTTGGTGGATGTGTCGCAAGACGTTATTATAAATGAAGATGACTGTGGAACGTTACGTGGCCTGATCGCTACTGAAATGAAGAACAACGAAGAAGTAATTTCTTCGCTTTTTGAACGTATTCTCGGTCGTGTATCGGTTCATGATATTTATCATCCTCTTACAGGAGAATTAATCGTTTCTGCAGGAAATCAGATTGTAGAATCACTGGCAAAGAAGATTCAGGAATCACCTATTGAACGCGTTGAAATCCGTTCGGTATTGACCTGTGAATCTAAAAAAGGTGTATGTGCCAAATGTTACGGACGTAACCTGGCTACCAATAAAATGGTACACTTAGGTGAAGCTGTAGGTGTTATTGCAGCTCAGTCAATTGGCGAGCCGGGTACACAGTTGACACTTCGTACTTTCCACGTCGGTGGTGTTGCTTCGAACGTTACAGCCGAATCGAAAATCGTTTTACGTTATGATGGTCGGATTGAATTTGACGAACTTCGTACTGTAGATGCTATTGAAGATAAAATTAGTACTCACCAGGTAGTAGTAAGCCGTTTAGCTGAAATGCGTGTTATTGACACAAATACAGGTATTGCACTTACTACACAAAATATCCCTTATGGTTCGAAACTGTTTGTAAAAGACGGTGATCTGGGAACTAAAGGACAAACGGTCTGCGAATGGGATCCATTCAACGCGGTAATTATTTCGGAAACGGATGGTAAAATTGAATTCGAAGATGTTATTGAAAATCTTACTTTCAAAACTGAATCGGACGAAGCGACCGGATTGCGTGAAAAGATTATGATCGAGTCCAAAGACAGAACGAAAGTGCCAAGTGCACACATTGTGTCCAAGGATGGTTCTATATTGCGTACCTATAACTTACCGGTGGGAGCCCACCTTGTATTGGATAACGGGGACAAAATTAAAACCGGTCAAATGTTGGTGAAAATACCTCGTGCCGTTGGTAAAGCAGGTGATATCACTGGTGGTCTTCCACGTGTAACTGAATTGTTTGAAGCACGTAACCCATCGAATCCGGCAGTAGTTGCCGAAATTGATGGTGAAGTAACCTTTGGTAAAATCAAACGTGGTAACCGTGAGTTATCGGTGACTTCGAAAACTGGTGAGATAAAGAAATACATGATTCCTTTGTCGAGACAGATTTTGGTTCAGGAAAATGACTTTGTACGTGCAGGCACACCCCTTTCGGAAGGTGCTACCACTCCATCGGATATTTTGCTTATCAAAGGCCCTACCGCCGTGCAGGATTATATTGTGAATGAAGTTCAGGATGTTTACCGTCTGCAAGGTGTGAAAATCAACGACAAGCATTTTGAAGTTATTGTTCGTCAAATGATGCGTAAAGTTGAGATTTTGGAACAAGGTGATACTCGTTTCCTCGAAAAACAGATTGTTGATAAACATGAATTTGGAGAAGAAAACGACCGCATCTGGGGTAAAAAAGTAATTCTTGAAGCAGGTGATTCTACAACGATGAAACCCGGACAAATTATTACTCCTCGTAAATTGCGTGATGAAAACAGTATGTTGAAACGTCGTGACTTAAAACTGGTGCAAACCCGCGATGCCATTGCTGCTACTTCTAATCAGATTTTACAGGGTATTACCCGTGCTGCCTTGCAAACGAGCAGCTTTATGTCTGCTGCTTCTTTCCAGGAAACAACCAAGGTATTGAACGATGCCGCAATCAACGGAAAAACCGACAAGCTGGAAGGTTTGAAAGAAAACGTTATTTGTGGTCACTTGATACCAGCCGGTACAGGGCAACGTGATTTCGATAAAATTATCGTTTATTCGCGTGATGAATATGAGAAAAAAGCAGATGCACGTAAAAATGTACTCGATATTGATGACCGTGAATCAGAAAATTAATTAATTTTCACTGTTTTCAACTCTTAGCAACGAGGTTGTTTTCTTTTTGAAGACAACCTCGTTTTTTGATGTTTCAAGTTTGGTTTGTTCAGAAAAACGCTGTATCTTAGTGCAGATTTAAATGATGTTCAATTATTCAACTCTTAAATAAAATTGTTATGGAAAACAATTATTGTATTATTATGGCCGGCGGCGTTGGCAGTCGGTTTTGGCCTTTCAGCAGGAATGAACGTCCTAAACAGTTCCTTGATTTTTTTGGTACCGGGCGTTCTTTATTACAACTCACATTCGATCGTTTCCGCCAAATGGTGCCGGTTCAAAATATATTGATAGTATCCAATATTATTTACAAGGATCTCATCCTGGAACAGTTACCCGAAATTAAGGCAAGTCAGATACTGTTAGAACCAAATCGTAGAAATACAGCTCCTTGTATTGCATATGCCGTAAACCGGATCAAATCCATGACCGACAAGGCAAATATCATTGTGGCACCTTCCGATCATCTTATTTTGAAAGAGAATGTGTTTTTAGATGTTTTGAAAGTTGGACTCGATTTTGTTGAGAAAAATGATTGTCTCTTAACTTTGGGGATTAAACCAAGTCGCCCCGAAACGGGTTATGGTTACATTCAGGTTGAAGAAGGTGAATCGGATTTATGTAAAGTAAAAGCTTTTACCGAAAAACCAAATGCAGAACTGGCAAAGGTGTTTTTTGAAACCGGGGAATTCTTTTGGAATTCGGGCATTTTTCTTTGGAACCTGAATACAATTGATAATGCTTTTAATGAATTGTTGCCTGATGTGGCTTTGAAGTTTCAAGAAGGGAAAAATTCTTTTAATACGCCGGATGAGCAGGAGTTTATCAATCAAATGTATCCTTCCTGTCCCAATATTTCTATCGATTATGGCATTATGGAGAAAGCATCCAATGTTTACGTGCTTTGTGCCGATTTTGGCTGGACGGATTTAGGTACCTGGGGATCGCTTTATGAAATGTCTCCCAAAGATGAACAAGCCAATGTTACTCTCAAATGTAAAACTCTTTTCTACGAAAGCAAAAATAATATTATTGCTCTTCCTTCCGAAAAACTGGCTATTATTCAGGATTTAGATGGCTATATCGTTGCCGAATCGGAGAATGTGTTGCTTATTTGTAAAAGTGAAAATGAGCAACGAATTCGTCAGTTCGTGAACGATGCTAACTTGAAATTTGATGGAGAATTTAGCTAAAAATGAATAGTTGAAAAACAAAAAGGTAGACCTGACTGTTTTATAATCTCATTGACCGGTATTTAACTTGTCTACCTTTTTTTTGTTTGAATTTTTTACTTGTTCTATCTTTACAGGCAATAGAAAAAAAACAGTATGGCACCAGGATTTTTTAATCTTTACAAACCCCGTAAATGGGAGCATCGTTTCATTTATTATGATCCCAAAAAGGAAGCGCAGAAAGAACGAGAGAAGCGCTTCGCCGAAGGTTCTATAAGTTCAGACGCTGGATTTAGGACTAGTTTACATCGTGGTTCGTTTAGGGATGCTGCTGATAAGAATAAAAATACGCGTAAGCATCAATCCGGTCAATCCAACATCCGATTAATTATTATACTTTTCCTTTTAATGGTTTTGGTTTATTTTTTTCTGAAATAAAATATTTTTTTCATGAGTGATATTATTCATTTGTTACCCGATTCGGTGGCAAATCAAATTGCTGCCGGTGAGGTGATTCAACGTCCGGCATCTGTGCTGAAAGAATTGGTTGAAAATTCTATTGACGCCGGTGCTACCTTTGTGCAGATTGTCATTAAAGATGCCGGTCGTACATTAATTCAGGTTGTTGATAATGGTAAGGGTATGAGCGAAATGGATGCCCGGATGGCATTCGAGCGTCATGCAACATCCAAAATAACCGATGCAGCTGATTTATTTTCGCTACGTACCATGGGCTTTAGAGGCGAAGCGTTGGCTTCCATTGCTGCCGTGGCCCAGGTTGAGCTTCGTACCAGACGTGTAGACGATGAATTAGGTATAATGGTGGAAATCGCAGGCACAAGGGTATTTAAGCAAGAACAGGTTCAATGTGATACGGGTACTTCTTTCTCCGTAAAAAATCTTTTTTTCAATGTACCCGCCCGTCGCCGCTTTTTGAAAAGTGATAATGTGGAGAAAGGTCATGTCCTTAACGAATTCTACCGTATAGCATTGGCATATCCCCACATCGCATTTACATTAAATGATGGGGATGAAGAAATATTTCATCTGCCAATTTCAAACATTAAAATACGGATTGAGAATATATTTGGAAAAAATGCAAAGAAACGTTGGCAACAGCAACTTCTTTCCATGGAAACTACTACCAATTTGGTTAGTATAAATGGGTATGTGGGAAAGCCTGAATATGCCCAGAAGTCGGCTAATCAATTTTTTTTTGTTAATGGGCGGTATATGCGTCATCCTTATTTCCACAAGGCTGTATTGGTGGCATATAACCAAATGATTCAAGCCAGCGAAAGCCCGAATTATTTTATTTATTTAGAAGTCGATCCTCAAACGATTGATGTTAACATTCATCCCACCAAGACTGAAATTAAGTTCGAGAATGAACAAGCCATTTGGTCTATACTTTCGGCAGCAATAAAAGAAACACTCGGAAAATTCAATATAATTCCTTCCATTGATTTTGATCAGGAAGGAGCCGTGGAAATGCCAGTGGGTATGCCGCTCGAAAATGTTCATCCTCCTCAGGCAACTTTTAATCCAAATTACAACCCTTTCAGTGCTACAACTTATAAACGACCTGTTTTGGATTGGGACAAGTTGTATGGCGGTTTTGAGAAGAAAAGCGTGCCCGACGAACCATCCTCTGAATGGGAGCCTGACACCGAAATCCCGAATTCTACAATCAATTTAGTGGTAGAGGGTGAACAACAGCAGGTAATAGATACTGATGAATCCAGAGCCGAAAATTTTCAATTCAAAAACAGATATATTCTTACAGGAATTAAATCGGGCATGTTGATGATTGATCAGCAAAGAGCCCATGTCCGTATTCTGTTCGATTTATTCATGAGTCAAATTGTTAATCATCAGGGCATTTCGCAACAAATACTATTCCCTGAGGTACTTGAATTAAGTGCCGTAGATGCCTTGCTGTTTGATCAAATGGAAATAGACCTTCGTCATGTTGGGTTCGATCTTGTAAAGTCGGCAAACAATACTTATTCCATAAAAGGAGTTCCTGCTTTGGTTGGAACCAGAAGCGTAATTGATTTGCTGCTTGATATGCTCGACAAAGCCAAAACATCAGCCATTGATGCCTCTTCCAGCATACATGAGCCTATTGCCCGTTCGCTTGCAGAAGCCTCTGCACTGAAAGCCGGACAACGATTAACCGGTGAAGAAATGACGGATTTAATTAACCGACTTTTCGCATGTGCCAATTATAACTATACTCCGGGAGGGAAGAAAATCATGACCATATTGTCGCATGAAGAGCTGGAAAAACGCTTTAACTAAACGATATACTTAAACCAAAAAAAAACCGCTCCTTAGGGCGGTTTTTTTTTGGTTTAGTTAAAAGAATCTTAGTCTTCTTTTACTTGTGGAGTAATCAGTTTGTAACCTTTACCGTGGATGTTGATAATAGCTACATTTGCATCGTCTTTAAGCAATTTGCGTAATTTAGTGATGTATACGTCCATGCTTCTGGCATTGAAGTAATTGTCATCAACCCAAATTGTTTTCAGAGCAAAGTTACGTTCCAGGATGTTGTTGGCATTTGCTGCAAGTAAGTTCAGCAATTCTGATTCTTTGGTAGTAAGCTTTTTCGATTCGCCTTCAAAAGTAAGCAGTTGTTTCTGAGAATCAAATGTGAAAGCTCCAATAGTGTAAGCGATTACATCTTTTGCTTTTTTGCCTTTTACGCGGCGCAAAATTGATTCGATACGATACAACAATTCTTCCATGCTGAAAGGTTTCGACAAATAATCGTCAGCTCCCAATTTGAATCCTTGTAGGATGTCTTCCTTCATCGATTTGGCGGTTAGGAAGATAATTGGCACTTCAGAGTTCATTGCGCGTACATCAGCTGCCAGTGCAAAACCATCTTTTTTAGGCATCATTACGTCAAATACGCATAAATCGTATTTGTTGCGCGAGAATGCTTTGTAACCAGCTTCGCCATCAGGTTGTAAATCTACATCATACCCTTTAGTTTGCAAATACTCTCTTAAAAGCATGCCAAGATTTTCGTCATCTTCGCATAACAAGATTTTTACTTTTTCGTCTGTCATAATTCGTAATTTTTAAGTGTTGGTATTGTGATTGTGAATTTAGTACCGATATTTATTTCGCTTTCTACTTTTATAGTTCCTTTGTGATCAGTTACAATTTTCTTTACATAAGCAAGACCCATGCCAAACCCTTTCACATTGTGAAGATTCCCGGTAGATACACGATAAAATTTATCGAAAATTTGTTTTAAGTCTTCTTTCTGAATCCCAATGCCGTTGTCCTCTATACTTATGAGTAAATTGTCTTTCTCATTCCATGTTTCCAGTGTCAACAGTAAGGGCTTTTCCGAATATTTAAGTGCATTATCCATTAAATTGAAAATAACGTTGGTGAAGTGGAGTTCATCAATTAATGCTAAATCAGATTTTGCTTCCAGTTTTGAAGTTATTTTTCCGCCTTTGTTGGTCACTTTGAGCGAAAAATTGCCCATAATGTCCGTTATAAGCGAATTGATATGAATTTCATTCAGATTTAAGGTCGATTTTTCTTTCTCAAGAATGGCCATTTGCAATACTTTTTCTACCTGAAAACTTAACCTTTTAGTTTCATCCCGAATTACATTTGAAATGTGTTTAAGAGTTTCCGGTGTTTTGCCCACGCCTGGGTCTTGCAACATCTGAGAAGCCAGCGAAATGGTAGATATCGGTGTTTTAAATTCATGTGTCATATTATTAACAAAATCATTTTTCATATTGTTCAATTGCTTTTGTCTGAATATGATAATAATTGCGAAAATAAAAATTCCTAATATTAATATCATAAGTGCTACCGAAGGCAAAAGCAAATTCATGGAGTTCAGAATGTAATTTTGCTTAGTAGGAAATATAACTTGTAAGTAAGCGGACCTTGTTGATTCCTCGAAAGGAAATAACTTTTGAGTAAATACATTGTTGTCCTGATTAACATCCTCTCCCGGAATATTATTGTGCGATTTGAAAATAACTTTCCCTTGTTTGTCAACGATAGAATAATGAAACGGTAAATTAACCCCGTTATTTACCAGAATTGTTTCCAATATTCCATTCAGCTCTTCAAAGTTGACCCGTTCGCTAATGTCTTTCTCATCCGACTCTTTCATCCATCTGAAAACTGCCTGATCCAAAATAGTTTTGGATCGTGAAAAATTCTGTTGGAATTTTTCCTGCAGGTAGCGTGAGGTTTCCTCTATTGTGGCTTTACCGTGCCGAGTTGATAAACGAATTCCCGGACGAATATTTTGTGACGATGTTAAACCCGGATTTTCGGCCATGCTGTCAATGTCATTCTTCAACCGGATATTCTGAGCATCCATGCTCAATAGCTTGTTCTTTTTACTGCTGTAATTCGTGCCTTCCAGCGTTAAAGCCAGATATTCCAGTGCTTCATTTTCTTCAACCAGACTCACCGTCTGAAATAGGCTTCTTTGTACGCTCTCATTAAATTGGTTTTCTATCATCTCTGCATTAATCCTTACGTAGCGTGCTTGTAGCAAAATCAGCCCCACGAAAGTAAGAAACATAGAAATAATCAGTATCCAAATTGTCATTTTCTTCATAACCCTGCAAATTTACATGAAATTTAAATGTTAAAGTGCATTTTAATAACATTTAACTTGGCAAATTTAATAAAAATGATTTAAATAATAACATCCGAATAGATGGAAGTTATTTAAATTTCATGTTTTTAGTTTTATGATATTATTAATAACGTTATATGTGCCATTTAAGTTTAACAAATAAGTTACTTTTTTTTAAAATTCTTATTTGTGGGTTAATTCTAAATGTTTACTTTTGTTGTATATTAATATGAATAACAAAATGAAACTATTTAGAAATAAATGGACAGCGCTTTTTTTGAGCAACTTTTTAGGTGTCTATAACGATAATTTCTTAAAAAATTGTATCATTTTTATTGCTGTGAGTTGGTCATTGCCTTCCTGGTTGACTCAGTCTCAGCTGATTTCCATCGTTTCTGCTTCATTGGTCTTGCCCTATTTGTTTCTATCGCCATTGGGAGGACGTTTGGCCGTTGTCTATTCTAAATTAAAAGTTTTTCGGTTTTTCAAGTTGCTCGAAATTCCCATTATGTTGATAGCTTGTACTGCTTTTTATTTTCATTTGGTTATATTAGCTGTTTTTTCAGTTTTTCTCATGGGAATTCAAAGTTGTTTGTATTCACCTTCCAAATATAGTCTCATACGTGACATTGGGGGCAAAGAAGGCGTTTCGTATGGAAGTGGAATTTTCGAAACCATGGCTTTCCTTGGGATTTTAGTAGGAACTGTTACTGCGTCTTTTCTTTCGGATGTATACAATCAATGGATACTTTTTATTTTCTTTCTTGGACTGGCTCTGCTTGGTTATGTGGTTACGCGTTCCATTCGTGCAATGGAGCTTCCCGAACATAAATCCGATTTATCTGACATTCGCCCTGGTAGGTTCCTGATAAATTCTTATCGATTTGCACATTCACATTCATTTCTAAATAGTGCTGTATTAGGTGCGTCTGCTTTCTGGCTTATAGGCGGGATGTTGCAAATGAATTTAATTATACACTGTAAGCAGGTTTATCATGCCTCCAATACTGCCACGGGGCTTGTAATGTCCTCTGCTGCCATCGGAATCGCTCTTGGTTGTTCTGCAGCGGGTAAACTCTCCAAGAATGAAGTCAAAAGGGGTTTGATATTATTAGGTCTGTTCGGGATGATACTTTCATTGACAGTGCTAACTTTTATTCATATAGCTATGCCCCTTTTTGTTTTGTGCGTATTCATTGTTGCTTTTATGGGTGGAATTTTTCAGGTGCCTTGTCTGTCGATGGTGCAACATGCCAACCTGGGTCGTAAACTGGGTGATATAATCGCTTATTTAAATTTAGTTACCTTTAGTTTCGTTCTCTTGGGGACTCTTTTGTTTTCATTGACAACCTATTTTTTTGTAGAGAACAGCTTTGTAGTTTTTGGAGTGATTTTAATGCTTTGTGTAATTATTGCCGGATATTTTCTGAAAAAATCACCTGTGTTTTGGGATGAGACTAAATCCATGTTTGTAAGGCCTTAATAATAGCCGGGAGAAAGCCAGGACATCATGTCTTTTCTGCTGAAAAACACTGTTTTAAAACATATAAAATAAAATCAATTTCTAATCAAGATTTCATACATTGCCATACGAATTTTCATAGTAATTAAGCCTTATTTTTTAGTATCCATTTTCTAAAATTTAATACAGTATGAAAGTATATCAATCGAATGAAATTAAGAACATTTCTTTGTTGGGAAGTTCTGGCTCCGGGAAAACCACTCTTGTAGAAGCTATGCTTTACGAGAGTGGTGTTATAAAACGCAGAGGCTCTGTTAACAGCCAAAACACCGTATCCGATTATTTTCCCGTTGAAAAAGAGTATGGCTATTCCGTTTTTTCCACCATTATTCAAACGGAATGGCTTAACACCAAATTAAATTTTATTGACTGTCCCGGTGCCGACGATTTTATTGGTGGGGTAGTAACCTCCCTAAATGTAACCGATACAGCACTTATCCTTCTCAATTCGCAGTATGGTGTAGAAGTTGGAACCAACAATCACTTTCGCTACACCGAAAAATTCAATAAACCTGTTATTTTTGTTGTCAACCATCTTGATCAGGAAAAAGCTGATTTTGATCGGACATTGGAGCAACTTAAAGAAAGCTACGGAAACAAGATCGTTCAAATTCAATATCCGATCACTTGTGGCCCCCACTTTAATGCCGTGGTGGATGTGTTGAAAATGAAAATGTATCAATGGAAGCCCGAAGGTGGTGTACCTGACGTGCTTGATATCCCGGATGCCGAGATGGAGAAAGCACAGGTTCTTCATAATGCTTTAGTAGAAGCTGCAGCGGAAAACGATGAAGAATTAATGGAAAAATTCTTTGACCAAAGTACCCTTACAGAAGACGAAATGCGCGTTGGTATTCGTAAGGGTCTTATTCATCGCGATATGTTTCCCGTTTTTTGTGTTTGTGCCGGTAAGGATATGTGTGTTCGCCGTTTGATGGAATTTTTATGCAATGTGACTCCAAACGTACATGAAATAGAAAAACCCACAACTAAAGATGAACGTGAGGTAGCACCCGATCTGAATGGTCCTACCAGTATCTATGTTTTTAAAACCAGCGTAGAACCTCACATTGGTGAAGTATCGTTCTTTAAAGTGATGAGCGGTAAGCTGAAAGAAGGCGACGATTTGTATAATGTGAATCGTTTATCCAAAGAGCGTATCAGTCAGATTTTTGCTGTGGCTGGTCAAATCCGAACTAAAGTCGACGAAATAGTAGCGGGCGATATCGGTGCTACTGTGAAATTAAAAGATACCCGTACGGGCAATACGCTCAATACCAAAGGCTGTGATTATGATTTCAAAAATATTAAATATCCTGAACCTAAATACCGACGTGCTATTAAAGCAAAATCTGAATCTGACGAAGAGAAGCTGAGCGAAGTGCTGACGCGTATGCATGCCGAAGATCCGACCTGGATAATTGAGCAATCGAAAGAATTAAAACAAGCCATTTTGTACGGTCAAGGGGAATTTCATTTACGCACCTTGAAATGGCGGGTTGAAAATAACGATAAGATTCCCATTGAATTTAAAGATCCTAAAATACCATACCGCGAAACGATTACCCGGGTAGCCCGTGCCGATTACCGTCATAAAAAACAATCGGGTGGCTCTGGTCAGTTCGGCGAAGTTCATTTAATTGTTGAACCTTATTACGAAGGCATGCCTGCACCCGAGATGTTTCGTTTTAATGGTCAGGAATATAAAATATCTGTTCGCGACACGCAGGAAGTTAAATTAGATTGGGGTGGTAAGCTGATTCTTATCAACAGTATAGTTGGTGGCTCTATCGATGCACGCTTTTTACCGGCCATTATGAAAGGTATTATGGATCGCATGGAGCAAGGCCCACTTACCGGTTCTTATGCCCGTGACGTGCGTGTAATCGTGTACGAAGGCAAGATGCATCCTGTTGACTCAAACGAAATCTCGTTTCGTCTTGCAGGACGCCATGCCTTTTCGAAAGCGTTTAAGGAAGCCGGGCCAAAATTGCTGGAACCTGTCTACGATGTGGAAGTACTTGCACCATCCGACCGTCTGGGCGACGTAATGAGCGATTTGCAGGGACGGCGAGCTGTGATTATGGGCATGCACAGTGAAAAAGGTTTTGAAAAACTCATGGCCAAAATTCCGTTGAAGGAATTGGGTACTTATTCCACCACGCTTAGTTCGCTTACCGGAGGCCGTGCTTCCTTCAGTATGAAGTTTGCCAGCTACGAACTCGTTCCGGTGGAGATACAAGATAAATTACTTAAAGAATACGAAGCCTCGAAGAAAGAAGAGGATTAAAACAAAGTATGTTTCATTAAAAAAAGCAGTTGTCCAGAGTGGTAACTGCCTTTTTTTTATAAATATTTATCCATCTACTATATAATAAGTTGTAATGTGTTTATAATTAGAGTGTACTAAGTCACATTTACGTGAAGAATAAAAAAAAGACTTTGCTTCTGTTCCATTTTTTTAAAACCATCCCGATAGCTATCGGTAGCACAAGAGGACACAAAAAAAATGGATATAAATACCTAAATTAATTAAGCCTTAAAACTCTTTTATAAACATTTTTTTCTATTGTGAACTATTGTGCCTCCTGTAGTTCGTTTTTTTTTTTTATTTTATTGCGAAATAGAAGTATTACCAAAGTTATCTTATTTGTTCTTCGATTACAAATCGCGGGGACTTAGTAGACGATTAAAAAAAAGAGGATTCCGTTGTTTGACGAAACCCTCCTAAATGGACTATTTGTTAAGAGAACTATTCTAAAATCTTCTTAAATAGGTTTTTCATACTCACCTGTTCGCTGATGATTTTGTGAAGTTCGCTGATTTTTACACGTTCTTGTTTCATCGTGTCGCGATAACGGATGGTAACACAATTGTCTTCCAAAGTCTGATGATCCACGGTGAGGCAGAAAGGAGTTCCAATGGCATCCTGACGACGGTAGCGTTTTCCGATAGAGTCTTTCTCGTCGTACGCGCATTTGAAGTCGAATTTCAGTTCGTCCATTATTTTGCGGGCTTCTTCTGGCAGACCGTCCTTTTTTACCAAGGGTAAAATAGCGCATTTTACAGGAGCCAGTGATACAGGGAGTTTCAGTACGACGCGACTTTCACCTCCTTCAAGAACTTCTTCCACGAGAGAAGCAGCCATAATTGAAAGGAACGTACGATCTAAACCAATGGATGTCTCAATCACAAAAGGGGTGTACGATTGATTGATTTCCGGGTCGAAATATTTGATATTTTTACCCGAAAATTTTTCGTGACTGCTCAGGTCAAAATCAGTACGTGAATGAATTCCTTCTACTTCTTTGAATCCGAAAGGCATTTCAAATTCAATGTCGGTAGCAGCATTGGCGTAGTGAGCCAATTTATCGTGATCGTGGAATCGATACTTTTGGTCTCCAAGTCCCATGGCTTTGTGCCATTTCAGGCGAAATTGTTTCCAATGTTCGAACCATTTCATTTCTTCACCCGGACGGACAAAGAATTGCATTTCCATTTGTTCGAATTCGCGCATGCGGAAAATGAATTGACGGGCTACGATTTCGTTTCGAAATGCTTTACCAATCTGAGCTATACCGAATGGAATTTTCATGCGTCCGGTTTTTTGTACATTCAGGTAATTTACAAAAATACCTTGAGCCGTTTCGGGGCGTAGGTAAATTTTCATAGAACCATCGGCAGTAGAGCCCATTTCGGTGGAAAACATGAGGTTGAACTGACGAACGTCGGTCCAATTTTTGGTTCCGCTAACCGGACACACTATATCATAATCTTCAATAATAGCTTTCAATCCAGCCAGGTCATTGTCGTTCAAAGCCAAAACAAAACGGGAGTGAATCTCGTCACGCTTAGCCTGATGCTCCAAAACCCGCGGATTGGTTTGTCGGTACATGAGGGCATCAAAACTTTCGCCGAAACGTTTCGCTGCTTTTTCTACCTCTTTTTCAATTTTGTCGTCGTATTTTGCCAGCAGGTCTTCTATCAGTACATCGGCACGATAGCGTTTTTTGCTGTCTTTGTTGTCAATCAAAGGATCGTTGAAGGCATCCACATGACCGGAAGCCTTCCAGGTAGTGGGGTGCATGAAAATGGCAGAATCAAGCCCTACTACATTTTCGTTGAGCAATACCATGGAATCCCACCAATATTTTTTAATATTGTTTTTGAGTTCTACGCCGTTTTGTCCATAATCGTACACAGCACTCAGTCCGTCGTAAATTTCGCTTGAAGGGAATACAAAGCCGTATTCTTTACAGTGTGCGATTAATTTTTTAAAAACATCTTCTTGTGAAGCCATATCTTTATTTCAATTTATTTATTTTTATTTTTTTTTTCGTTGAACCCAATTAATGAGAAAAATTCATATTGTAATCAGAAAAATGTGATTCTTGATTTTTTGAAGTTTTTAATCTGAATGAATTCTTACATGTCCTATTTTCTCTGTTGTTCCTAATACCTGTTCTTTTTTGATAAATAACTGCCAACAGATATTTTGCAAATATCAGGAAGGAAGATATTGTTAGGTGGAAACTTCCTTTTTATAAGCTCCATTTCCTTGTTGCATTTTAGTGAAATATAAAACATCAAGGGAAGTAAAATCTCCCGGATTATTCAAATGCCAGCAAAAAGATTCTTTTCTTTCTTAAAATAAAAGGAATGCAAAGTTACTATTTTTTTTGTATTTTTGTCGTTTGAATTAGAAAAAATAGTATAGTGGGAGGAGCCAGCCGCAATAAGTTATTGAATAAATTGAATTATTCGATTTTTCAATGCCTGATCCTCGTAACTTGTAACTTATAACTCGTAAATATAAATGAGCACGGATGAAATAATTGATTCAGAAAACGAGTCTGAAGAATTAAATGAAATAGATGATACAATTGAAGATTCGGCTCCGGTTGGACGTTCAGCGTATAAAGTACCCCGGATAAAAGACGATGCGGTGAAACATCACTTATCGGGAATGTACCAAAACTGGTTTTTAGACTACGCTTCGTATGTAATACTGGAGCGTGCAGTTCCAGATATCTACGATGGATTGAAACCTGTACAACGCCGGATTCTGCACTCTATGAAGCGTCTGGATGATGGACGCTATAACAAAGTGGCAAATATTGTAGGAAATACTATGCAGTTTCACCCACATGGTGATGCATCGATAGGTGATGCGCTGGTGCAACTTGGGCAAAAAGAGTTGTTGATAGACTGTCAGGGAAACTGGGGAAATATACTGACCGGCGACGGAGCAGCTGCGCCCCGTTATATAGAAGCCCGTTTATCAAAGTTTGCCCTTGAAACGATTTTTAATCCCAAAACTACCGAATGGAAATCGTCATACGATGGACGAAATAAGGAACCAGTTACCTTACCCGTGAAATTTCCTTTACTCCTTGCTCAGGGAGTAGAAGGTATTGCTGTGGGTTTGAATTCTAAAATACTTCCTCATAATTTTAACGAATTACTGGATGCTTGCGTTGCCCATTTGAACAATGAAAAGTTTGTGCTTTACCCCGATTTCCAAACCGGCGGCTCTATTGATGTGAGCCGGTACAACGACGGGGAGCGGGGAGGAGCCGTTAAAATCCGCGCAAAAATAGGTAAGGTCGATAACAAAACTCTGGTAATTAGCGAAATACCTTACGGATCCAATACATCGAAATTAATTGATTCCATAGTCAGGGCCAGCGATAAAGGCAAAATTAAAATACGGAAAGTAGATGATAATACTTCCGCCAATGTGGAAATTCTGGTATACTTGCTTCCAGGATCTTCATCGGATAAAACGATTGATGCACTTTACGCTTTTACGGATTGCGAATTAAGCATTTCGCCAAACTGCTGCGTGATACACGACAAAAAACCGCGTTTTGTGGGTATCAGTGAAATGTTACGCGTCAGTTGTCAGCACACGATGGAATTGTTGCAATTGGAACTGGAAATTCAAAAGGAAGAATTACAGGAACAATTTTTCTTTACTTCGCTCGAAAAAATATTTATAGAAAATCGAATTTATAAGGATAAAGGGTTCGAAGACAGCACATCGCAAGATGAGGTGGTTGCGCATATTGATATTCGGTTGGAGCCTTTTAAACCGTCTTTCATTCGTGATCTGACACGCGAAGACATACTTAAGTTGTTGGAAATTAAAATGATGCGCATTACCCGGTTCGATTCGGATAAGGCGAACGACACCCTGATGTCCATCCAGAAAAAAATTGAAGAAATTGCCTATCATTTGGCGCATATAGTCGATTTTACTATTGCCTGGTACGAAGGGTTGAAAGCCAAATACGGTAAGAATTTTCCAAGACGCACAGAAATACGCAATTTTGAAACCATTGTTGCTGCCAAAGTGGTGGAAGCCAATGAAAAATTGTATATAAATCGCGAAGAAGGATTTATTGGTACAGCTCTTAAAAAAGATGAATTTGTATGCAACTGTTCTGATATTGACGATGTTATTATTTTCTTTAAAGATGGGAAATATAAAATTTCGAAAGTAGTTGACAAAATGTCGGTAGGCAAAAATATAATGCATGTCGATGTATTTAAAAAGAACGATAAACGAACCGTTTACAATGCCGTTTACCGCGATGGTAAAATCGGACCATTTTACATCAAGCGTTTTGCAGTTAACGGTATTACTCGTGACAAAGAATATGATATTACTCAGGGGACACCGGGCTCTAAGGTGGTTTATTTTACTTCTAATCCAAATGCAGAGGCCGAAGTGATACGCGTGACCCAAAAACCCAAACCGCGTCTTAATAAACTGGTATTCGAAAAAGATTTCAGCGATATCGCCATTAAAGGACGTCAGTCACTCGGGAATCTCCTTACCAAAAACGAGATACATAAAATTACACTGAAGCAGAAAGGTGGTTCCACTTTGGGTGGCCGTCAGGTGTGGTTCGACCGCGACGTATTGCGCCTGAATTACGATAACAGGGGTGAATATCTGGGCGAATTCCAAAGCGACGATTTAATTCTGGTGGTTTCAAGCAAGGGCGAATTTTATACCAGTAATTTTGATTTGACTCATCATTATCAGAAAGATATTCTGGTTATCGAGAAATTCGATCCACATAAAATCTGGTCGGTAGCTCTGTACGATGCTGATCAGAAATTCTATTACCTCAAACGTTTCCAACTGGAACCTTCGCCTAAGCCACAAAATTTGCTCGGCGACCACGCAGCATCGCAATTGATGTTGATGTCGGATGTCGATTTTCCGAGATTCGAAGTGGTGTTTGGCGGTAACGATGCATTCCGCGAAGCTTTGGTGGTAGATGCCGAAGAGTTTATAAGTGTGAAGAGTTACAAAGCCAAAGGAAAACGCCTGACTACATTCGAAGTAGAAACTATCAACGAGTTGGAACCTATCCGTTTTGCGCCTAAAAAGGAGGATGACGCGTTGATGTCAGGAGCAGCAACTGTACCTGACGAGTCAGACGATTCAACTGAATCGGATGACGAGCCGGTGGTACCTGAAAATGCAGAACAGCAGGTCTCGGAAGTCAAACCAATATCGTCTAAGAAGCAAAAAACTACTCCGGTGACTCCGAATGATTCGGTTTTACCGGATGATTTAGTTGATGAAAAACGAATCATTGACGAGATAACTGGCCAGTTAACTCTGTTTTGATGATTTAGTTTTATTCAAAATGAAAATCCGAAAATTTTAAGATTTTTCGAATTTTCTTTAAACTATAATAAAAACAGAATTATTGATTATAAAGTGTTGAATAGTATGGGTTGGAATTATTTAAGGATGCTGAATTGATTTTATAAAATTAAATTTTCTTTGAAAATTGAATTTAAATTAAATACTTTTTTATCTTTGCTATCAAATTGAGAGACTGTTTTCCTTTTTTTTTTTATTTATGGCATTCGAGTGGACAGTCTGTTTTAAACTTTTCATAAGATGTATTTTCTCTAAACTACATTGCCTTAAATACATACAAACGCTGTTTCTTTGTTTCTTTTTACAATTAGCCTGTTCGAGAAAAGCAGATGTAAAAATATCTTAGTTGATTGAATAAAAATTTAAATATATTATTATGAGAAAAATTCAGATAACTCAATTCCTGTTATTGATAATCATCATTTTGCTAAGCAGTTGTGATATGAACCGGAAAAAAACAGAAGAAAAAGGATATACATCAAAAGAAAATTTTGATCAATTTTACAAAGCTTTTTTTACTGATAGTTTGTTTCAAATGAGCAGAATCAATTTCCCATTATTGGGGCCACATACTAAAAATGTAGGATCGACTTTTGGAGATTCTATTTCTTCTGAATGGAAAGAAGAGGAATGGACTATGATTAAAAAGTTGTTCCCTAATCAGGATAGTATAATTCAAATTGGTCAAAATGTATATAAAAGAAGAATAAACAAGACTGATTCAATTGTTGAAGAGCGCATTTTTATTGAGAATTCAGGGTTTGAAGAATTGCAAAAATTTGTGATTAAGGATGGAAAATGGTATTTGAGCTATTATTCTTTGGCAAACTATTGAAAAACAAGAATTAAGAGTATTAAATCGTTAATTGTTTTCGGTTTAAAAGAAAAAGGGATGCCGTGATGGATATCCCTTTTCTGTTTTTAAAGCTTTTGATTAAAAAATTAATCAATACGTTTGTTGATCATAATGTGAGTAATGCAACCTACAACCATAATGACAGCGGCAGATGCCAAAATTGTATTTGATGGCATATTGCCGAAATAATAAAAAGCTAACAAGGCTACTCCAATCAAAATAAGAATGGATCCCAGGGATTTTAAAAAGTTTTTCATTTTGCGGTATATTTAGTTGTTCTTAAAATATCAAACCACAAATTAAGCATTTTTTTGCCGACTAATAGGATTATTCTAGTAAAAAAAAGAAAATTCTTTAAAATAAATTGTTTAGTGTGATCGGTTCTTCTCTTTTTTGATTTTCAGAATACAAATAAATATTGGAAAACGGTTCTCTCCAATGAATTATTTCGTACTTTTGCAAAAGGTAAATAGAAATGGACACTTAGAAAAAATTAGTTCAAAATAGTTCGTCACTGAAAAAAAAGAACCCTATAAGGTTCAGGGAGGTTAAACTTAATTGGAAGGACAAACGAATTTTGGAAGTTGAATCAGTATGAAAATAATCATAGTTGGAACTGCGTTCCCCTTTCGGGGCGGATTGGCTGCTTATAACGAGCGCTTAGCTCACGAATACCTGAAACAGGGGAACGAAGTTGAAATATATACTTTCACGCTTCAGTATCCATCGTTTTTATTCCCAGGAAAAACTCAATATTCTTCCGAGTCGGCTCCTGCTGATCTGATTATCAGACGAAAAGTAAATTCAATCAACCCGTTTAATTGGCTGAAAGTAGGTAGGGAAATTAAAAATAAACGACCAGATCTGCTTTTGATTAAATTTTGGCTTCCATTTATGGCTCCTTGTCTGGGTACCATAGCACGTATCGTCCGCCGGAATAAAATAACGAAAGTGGTGTCGGTACTCGATAATATAATCCCTCACGAAAAACGCATTGGCGACCGGTTGTTTGCTGCCTATTTTGTTGGTTCAACAGATGGTTTTGTTGCCATGTCGCAATCGGTACTTGTTGATGTTGAAACATTTGACAGTAAAAAGCCAAAAGCATTTTGTCCGCATCCTTTGTATGATAATTTTGGTGAAAAAATAAAACGACAGGATGCGCTGGCTAAAATAGGACTTCCCGAAAATCAGCGTTATTTGTTATTCTTTGGTTTTATACGCGATTATAAAGGTCTCGATTTATTGCTGAAAGCCTATGCCGATAAGCGTTTTCGCGGGTTGAATGTGAAACTGATAGTTGCCGGTGAATTTTATAATAATTCAGAACAGTATTTTGCATTGGAGGAACAATTAGGACTTAAAGGTGAAGTGCTGTGGTATAATGTCTTTATTCCCGATAGCGAGGTGAAAAATTATTTCAGTGTGGCTGATATTATTGTTCAACCATATAAATCGGCGACTCAAAGTGGTGTCACTCAAATAGCATATCATTTTGAGAAACCCATGCTGGTTACAAACGTTGGTGGTTTAGCCGAGATTGTTCCCCATGGCAAAGTTGGATATACGGTAAATCCGGATGAAAAAGAGATAGCCGATGCGTTGGTCGATTTTTTCGTTAACAAACCCATTGGCTATTACAAAGAAAATATTTTGTTGGAAAAAGAAAAATATTCCTGGCAACGCATGACTGAAGCGATTGGCAGCCTGATAAATCCATTGAAAAAAAATAAATTATGATTATTCGAAGTAAAGCACCTCTGCGACTTGGTTTAGCCGGTGGTGGAACGGATGTTTCACCATATTCTGATATTTACGGAGGAGCCATTCTCAATGCTACCATAAGTATGTATGCTTATGCCACTATTGAGCCGACTACCGATGGCAAAATAATATTTGAGATGCCCGATTTGGGTGTGACCGAAGAATTTTCTTCGGTAGATGAATTACCAACGGATGGCCCTTTTATTTTGCATAAAGGGGTTTACAACCAGATAGTGAAGATGTTTACACATAAGCCCTTATCGTTTCGTATGGCAACGCATGTGGATGTGCCTGCAGGATCTGGGCTTGGTACATCGTCTACATTGGTTGTGGCCATATTGGGAGCTTTCGTGGAATGGTTCAAATTACCACTCGGAGAATATGATATAGCTCATCTGGCTTATTCCATTGAACGAAAAGACTTGAATATGTCGGGTGGAAGACAAGACCAGTACGCTGCAACTTTTGGTGGAATAAATTATATGGAGTTTTATAAGGATGATAAAGTAATTGTAAATCCACTGCGGGTTCGTCAATGTTTTCAGGACGAATTGGCGCATAATTTATTGCTTTATTACACTCAAACGAGTCGTCTTTCTTCCAAAATTATAGAAGAGCAAACCAAAAACGTGTTGGATAAAAACGAAATATCCATAGAGGCCATGCACAGGTTGAAAGAACAATCGGTGTGGATGAAAGAATCCATTCTGAAAGGGGATATTGATGAAATGGGCAAAATTCTTGATTTCGGTTGGAAATATAAAAAACAGATGGCTTTAGGAATTACAAATCCTATGCTCGACGAAATTTACAATGCGGCCATTGCTGCCGGTGCTACCGGCGGAAAAGTTTCAGGAGCCGGTGGCGGAGGTTTTATGTCATTTTATTGTCCGGGCATCACCCGTTATAAAGTAGAAACTGCTTTATCGGCTTTTGGCGGGCAAGTGAAACGCTATGAGTTTACTACCGAAGGACTTAAAACATGGACCATGTAATGACCGGTTTCGGTTATATACGCTAAATTTATAAGAAATTGAATATGAGCATACAAAGTGCAATAAAAGATAGTATTGAAGTTAAACATCAGATCTTAAATGATTCATCATTACTTTCTGTCATCGAAAAAGTGGCAGATGCAATGTTTAATGCATTAAATCAGGGACATAAAGTGCTTTTCTGTGGTAACGGCGGCAGTGCAGCGGATGCTCAACATTTGGCGGCAGAACTCTCCGGGCGCTTTTATTTCGACAGGGATCCGCTTCCGGCTGAAGCTCTGCATTGTAATACGTCCTACCTGACAGCTGTTGCAAACGATTACGGTTTTGATGAAGTTTATGCCCGCGCAATAAAAGGATCCGGATGTCCCGGTGATCTGCTGGTGGGATTATCGACTTCCGGTAATTCTACCAATATTCTGAAAGCTTTCGATGCAGCCAAAACAAAAGGTATGCAGACAATAGCCTTTACCGGTAAAGATGGTGGTTTGTTGAAAGATAAAGCCGATTTTTTGTTGAATATACCTTCGTCTGATACGGCGCGTATACAGGAATCACATATCATGGTTGGCCATATTTTGTGTGAGTTGGTTGAAGAACGCTTATTTGGGAAAAAATGAATAAAAACGCTATAACAGAAGCTGTTGTTTTAGCAGGTGGATTTGGAACCAGGCTCCAACACATTGTGAGCGATGTCCCTAAGCCGATGGCTCCTATCAATGGGACTCCGTTTCTTTCGTTTTTATTTAAAAAGTTGATAGCTGCCGGAATCGAACATGTGGTTCTTTCAACGGGTTATCTTCACGAAAAAATTGAAAGCTATTTCGGCGACTCATTTGAATCGTTGCGTATTTCGTATTCACGCGAGGAAGAACCTCTGGGAACCGGTGGAGCCATTTTTTTGGCTATGAATAAAACCGAAACCGATAATGTGTATGTGCTCAACGGTGATACCTTATTCGATATCGATTTCAGGACGCTGGGAAAATTGCATGCTATCCATGATGCGTTTCTGTCGGTTGCTCTGCGCGAAGAAGAAGATGTGTCACGATACGGATCTGTATTGATAAATAAGGCAGGAAAAATAACCGCATTTACCGAAAAAAACGAATCACAAGGCAAAGGCTTGATTAATGGTGGCATTTATGTGCTTAACAAAAAACAGTTTTTGCGACTTGAAATGCCTGCAAAATTTTCTTTCGAGAAAGAGGTTCTCGAAAAACTATATAAAAACACGAGCTTTTATGGCCTGGTTTGTCAGGCCTATTTTATAGATATTGGTGTGCCGGACGATTTTAGCCGGGCACAGGTTGAGTTTCCTAAACTGGAATTTTGAAAAATGGCTAAGAAAACACTTTTTTTAGACAGGGATGGAGTTATCAACCGGCGCGTTGTGTGTGATTATGTTCGAAGTGTAGAGCAGTTTGAATTTTTACCCGGTGTACTGGAGGCATTGAAACGCTTGTCGCATCGGTTTGATTATATTTTTATCATAACCAATCAGCAAGGTATAGGTAAGGGTGTATTTTCAACAACTGATCTGGAGTCTATTCATCAATATCTTATTGAAACCGTAAAACAAAACGGAGGGAGGATAGATAAAATCTATTTCTGCCCCGATCTGGTTGCCGAAAACAGCAACAACCGCAAACCTAATCCGGGAATGGGCTTGCAGGCTCTGCAAGATTATCCCGATATTAACCTTTCTTCGGCTATTATGGTCGGCGATTCACTTTCGGACATGCAATTTGGGAATAACTTAGGAGTAAAAACAGTTTTTCTTATCAACAGTGAACCACTGGATAAAAAGGTTAACCAACTATCTGATCAGGTATTTATGGATTTGTCGGACTTTGCATTTCACAGTTCACTTGTTTAGCATTCTGTCTGATTATCTTACAATTATATTCAACAATACAACGATTCAATAAAAAATTATGGCAAGCGATATAGTAGAAACCCCGATGATGAAGCAATTCAACGATATTAAAGCAAAGCATCCAGATGCCATCCTGCTTTTTCGTTGTGGCGATTTCTACGAAACATTTTCAACAGATGCTATCCGTGCAGCTGAAGTGTTGGGTATTACCCTAACACGGCGGGCGAATGGGCATGGGAAAAGCATAGAACTGGCAGGATTTCCCCATCATGCGCTGGATACCTATTTGCCGAAACTGGTTCGTGCCGGTATGCGTGTAGCCATTTGCGATCAGCTGGAAGATCCAAAACTGACCAAGACGATTGTGAAACGAGGTGTCACCGAGTTGGTAACTCCCGGAGTTTCATACAGCGATACAACCCTGAATCGCCGGGAAAATAATTTTCTGGCTTGTGTGTATATCAATAAAAATCAGGTAGGAGTTTCGTTTTTGGATATTTCTACCGGCGAATTCTTAGTGGCAGAAGGGACCAGTGAATATATTGATAAATTATTAAACAGCTTCAGCCCCAAAGAAGTACTTTTCGACCGGTCGAAGCGTAAGGATTTTGAAAACCTGTTTGGAACGAAATTTTTCACCTATGCCCTGGAAGATTGGGCTTTTACTCCCGATACTGCCCAGGAACGATTGCTTAAGCATTTTGAAACCAAGAATTTAAAAGGATTTGGAGTCGATAATCTGCCCAACGGAGTGGTGGCTGCCGGAGCAATATTACACTATCTGGATCTGACACATCACCAGCAAACCGGACATATTACACAACTTTCGCGCATAGAGGAAGAACGCTACGTGTGGCTCGACCGGTTTACGGTACGCAACCTTGAATTATATGGTACCATCAACGAGGGTGGACGTACATTGCTTGATGTGATTGACAAAACTATCAGCCCTATGGGTGCCCGCATGTTGAGGCGTTGGGTGGCTTTCCCCTTGAAAAATGTGAAACCCATCAACGAGAGGCTGAGCGTGGTAGAATATTTTTTCAAAAAGCCCGAACTGAAATTACTGTTGGAGCAAAATATTTCACTGATCGGTGATTTGGAGCGAATTATTTCCAAAGTAGCCGTAGGGCGAATTAATCCGCGCGAAGTCGTTCAACTGAAAGTGGCGTTACATGCCATTGAACCCATTAAGCTGGAATGCTCACAAACAGACAACGTCACCCTTCGAAAAATTGCCGACCAGTTGAATGCCTGTGCTGTGATTTCTGAAAAAATAGATACAGAAATAAGCAACGATCCTCCCATCCTGGTTAATCGCGGTGGTATCATCAAACCCGGTATTGATGCCGATTTGGATGAGTTACGACGGTTGGCCTTTTCGGGGAAAGATTATTTACAAAAAATACAGGAGCGCGAAAGCGAGGCCACCGGCATCACTAGCCTGAAAATTAGTTTCAATAATGTTTTCGGATATTATATAGAAGTCCGGAATGCGCACAAAGACAAAGTGCCCGAATCGTGGATTCGGAAACAAACCCTGGTAAATGCCGAACGCTACATTACACAAGAACTGAAAGAATACGAAGAAAAGATTCTGGGAGCTGAAGAAAAAATTCTCGCCATAGAAACCCGCTTGTTTAGCGAGCTGGTGTTGAGTCTGGTGGAATATATCACTGCTATTCAACTCGATTCAAATCTGATAGCGCAGCTCGATTGCCTGCTGTCGTTCACCAAAGTATCGGCCGAAAATAAATATGTTCGTCCGGAAATAACCGATACGGATGTATTGGACATTAAACAGGGTCGTCACCCGGTAATTGAGAAACAACTCCCGGTTGGTGAAAGTTATATTGCCAACGATGTATACCTGGATAGTACTACACAGCAGATTATTATCATTACCGGTCCAAATATGTCCGGTAAATCGGCTTTGCTCAGGCAAACGGCTCTTATTACACTCATGGCTCAAATAGGCTGTTTCGTGCCGGTGGAAAGTGCTACCATAGGTGTGGTTGATAAAATTTTCACCCGGGTAGGTGCCAGCGATAATATTTCGCTGGGCGAATCGACCTTTATGGTGGAAATGAATGAGGCGGCCAGTATAATGAATAACCTCTCGAACAGAAGTCTGATACTTTTTGATGAATTGGGCAGGGGTACCAGTACCTACGATGGAATTTCCATTGCCTGGGCTATAGTGGAATATATTCACGAACATCCTACTTGTAAGGCTAAAACCCTTTTTGCCACACACTATCATGAGTTGAATGAGATGGAAAAATCATTTCACCGGATTAAAAATTTCAACGTATCGGTGAAAGAAGTTGATAAAAAAATACTTTTTCTGCGTAAACTGGTCCGTGGCGGGAGTGAGCATAGTTTCGGAATTCATGTGGCTAAAATGGCCGGCATGCCGCAAAGCATAGTTAAACGCTCGGAGAAAATTCTGAAACAATTGGAAACGGATAACCGTCAATCGGGTATCGCCAAGCCGGTTGGAGAGATTGCTCAGAACCGTGAAGGTTATCAACTCAGTTTCTTTCAGTTGGATGATCCGGTGTTGGAACAAATCAGGGATGAAATTAAGAATTTGGATGTCAATAACCTGACGCCTATTCAGGCTTTGAATAAACTGAACGAGGTGAAGCGCATTATTACCGGAAAGTGACCCAAGCTAGTTTCTTCCTGAGATCCCCTTCTTTTATGTATAAAAATGTATTTTCTGAACAGGCAAATGAATGTATATCAATTTAACGTCATGAAAAAACATAAAAACGCATTTTTAGGCGGTCGAAAGATAAAAAAATCGTACTTTTGCGTTTTATTTCCAAAAGCTAAAACTAATAAACTAAATATATAATTATTGTATGAAAAAGCATAATTTTAATGCAGGTCCTTCTATTCTGCCTCGCGAAGTCATCGAAAAAACAGCACAGGCTGTGTTGGATTTTAATGGTTCCGGTTTGTCCATTTTGGAAATCAGTCACCGCGCAAAAGATTTTCAACCGGTAGTTGATGAAGCTGTCGCCCTTTTCAAAGAATTGTTGAATATTCCTGAAGGTTATTCGGTTCTTTTCTTAGGTGGTGGTGCCAGTTTGCAATTTTGTATGATTCCTTTTAATTTCTTTGAAAAGAAAGCAGCTTATCTTAACACAGGAGTGTGGGCCAACAAAGCCATGAAAGAAGCTAAAGGATTTGGTGAAACCGTTGAAGTTGCTTCTTCCAAAGATGCCAATTACACTTTTATCCCAAAAGATTTTGTTATCCCAACGGATGCTGATTATTTTCACATTACTACCAATAATACCATTTATGGTACCGAATTGTTGAAAGATCTCGATTCTCCGGTTCCCATGATTGCCGATATGTCGTCAGATATTTTCTCACGCCCGATGGACGTATCGAAATATGCCATGATCTATGGTGGTGCACAAAAGAATTTAGCTCCTGCCGGTCTTACTTTCGTTATCATTAAAGATGAATTGCTAGGTAAGGTTACGCGTTATATTCCTACCATGCTCAATTATAAAACTCATATCGACAATGGTTCTATGTTCAATACACCTCCTGTATTGCCTATTTATGCAGCCATGGAAACTTTACGTTGGTTGAAAGCCAATGGTGGTTTGGTGGAAATGGAAAAGAAGAACATTGCCAAAGCCGAATTGCTTTACAACGAAATTGATAACAATAAACTTTTCATGGGAACGGCAGCTAAAGAAGACCGTTCACGTATGAATATTTGTTTCGTTATGAAACCTGAATTCCAGGAATTGGAAGACGATTTCCAAAAACTGGCTAACGAACGTGGAATGGTTGGTATCAAAGGTCACCGCTCCGTTGGTGGTTTCCGTGCCTCTGTTTACAATGCCATGCCTATCGAAAGTGTTCAGGCTTTGGTAGATTGTATGCAGGAATTCGCAAAACAACATTAAATACTTCCCCCCAACCCCTCCCTCGGAGGGGAATTTAGGGGTCGTGTTATTGAATTATATTATCAAAATTAACTAACAAAATTTCCCTTTTGGGGAAATTAGGGGGCTCATATGAAAGTACTTATTGCTACCGATAAACCATTTGCCAAAGTGGCAGTGGATGGAATTCGCCAGGAAATAGAAGCTGCAGGCTTTGAATTGGCTTTACTTGAAAAATACACCGAAAAACAACAATTATTGGATGCGGTTGTTGATGCCGATGCTATCATTATTCGCAGCGATATTATCGATGCAGAAGTGATGGCTGCAGCCAAAAACCTGAAAATAGTAGTCCGTGCCGGTGCCGGTTACGATAACGTTGACCTTGATGCTGCTACAAAAGCCGGTGTCTGTGTTATGAATACGCCGGGACAAAACTCCAACGCAGTTGCCGAATTGGTTTTTGGGTTGTTGGTTTATGCCGTACGTAACTTTTACAACGGAACTTCGGGAACTGAATTGATGGGTAAAAAACTCGGAATTCATGCTTATGGAAATGTAGGTCGCAATGTGGCTCGCATCGCCAAAGGCTTTGGTATGGAACTGTATGCTTTCGATGCCTATTGTCGTCCCGAAGATATTAAGCGCGACGGTGTGATACCCTTTTGCAGTGTGAATGAGTTGTATGATACCTGTGACATAATATCGTTGCATATTCCTGCTACTGCCGAAACGAAGAACTCAATCAATTTTGAATTGTTGAATCGCTTGCCCAAAGGTGCTATTTTGGTGAATACTGCCCGTAAAGAGGTGATTAACGAAGAAGAACTGGTGAAATTCATGGAAGCCCGTCCCGATTTTAAATATGTTACCGACATCATGCCTTGCAACGATACTGAATTGTCAGAGAAATTTCCTACCCGTTATTTTTCTACACCTAAAAAGATGGGTGCGCAAACTTCAGAAGCAAATATCAATGCCGGTATTGCCGCAGCCAACCAAATTGTTGACTTTATCAAAAACGGTAATGCTAAATTTAAAGTGAATAAATAACAGAATAAACTCTGATATAAGAACCGCCTCAAAAACTACTAGTTTTTGAGGCGGTTTTGTTTTAGGACGATGTCTGAAATAAATACTGTTTTTGATACTCTCTTTGTTAACTTCCCGAATTCATTGCATGGAAAGACGAATTACACTTGTAAATTCTAAAAATGATGAAACTTCAATTTTAATAACAAAATAATATGAAATAAATCGTATGTATTTCATATTCATAGATAGAAATGATCTTTTGGAACTGTTGTTTTTACGTTTATAACAAAATGAAATTAAAAAACCCTTCCTGTTTTGTTATTTTTCAGTAAGAAATAATAGAACTACATCCCTTAATAACTCATTTGTTCTGTTTTATTGCACATTTTACGTATCTTTGTGCCGAAATTAAATTAGATCACTGAACTTTTATACTTATAAAAGGGTTTTAATTTTGAACCAAAAAACTATAAAAATATGGGTAACAATTTATTAAAAGGTAAAAGAGGCATAGTATTCGGAGCGTTAAACGAAATGTCCATAGCATGGAAAGTTGCAGAACGTGTAGTAGAAGAAGGTGCTATAATAACCTTGTCGAACACACCCCTTGCTGTACGCATGGGGACAACCAACGAACTGGCCACTAAACTCAATGCGCAACTCATTCCTGCGGATGCCACGAGCGTGGAAGACCTTGAAAAGGTTTTTTCTCAATCGATGGAAGTGCTCGGAGGTAAAATTGATTTTGTATTACATTCTATAGGTATGTCACCCAATGTTCGTAAAAAACGTTTGTACGACGATCTTGACTACGACATGCTAAATTCTACACTGGATATTTCTGCTATCTCATTTCATAAAATGCTACAGGTTGCCAAAAAGATGAATGCCATTAGTGATGGTGGATCTGTAGTGGCACTCACATATATGGCTGCTCAACGAACCATATTTGGATACAACGATATGGCCGATGCCAAATCGATGCTTGAATCCATAGCACGCAGCTTCGGTTATATTTATGGCCGTGAACACAACGTGCGCGTAAATACCATTTCTCAGTCGCCTACTGTAACTACTGCCGGTAGCGGAGTGAAAGGTATGGATGGCTTGTTGGACTTCTCGGAACGTATGTCGCCCCTGGGTAATGCCACAGCAGAAGACTGTGCCGATTATTGTGTAGTGATGTTTAGTGACCTTACCCGTAAGGTGACCATGCAAAATCTTTACCACGATGGCGGATTCTCCAGCATGGCAATGAGTTACAGAGCTATGGAACAATATAATAAAAGTTTCGAAGAATTTAAGGATGAAAACGGTAAAGTTATTTACGGATAAATTTCCGAAAAAGAGTGAACGTATAAGGTAAGAATGAATGCCTGCATTTGTAAATGGGACATTTGTTTTTTATAATTTCTTCAGACAAATAATATGTTAATACATATCCACGCTTATTTATTTTAAAATAAAATATATTTATGAATAGTTTAAAAATTGGAGATTTAACGGCACGTATCCCTATTATACAAGGTGGTATGGGTGTAGGAATCTCTTTGTCTGGTTTATCCTCTGCTGTTGCAAACGAGGGAGGAGTAGGAGTCATTTCCTGCGCAGGAATCGGTCTTATCTATCGCCATTTGGCCAAGGATTACATGGAAGCATGTATTCTGGGTCTAAGGGAAGAAATTCGCAAAGCTAAAGAGAAAACGTCGGGAATTATCGGTGTGAATATCATGATGGCTTTGACAAATTTCAGCGATATGGTGAAAACTGCCATTGAAGAAAAAGCGGATGTGATTTTTGCCGGTGCCGGTCTGCCCATGGATTTGCCCAAGTACAGAACACCTGGATGTACCACCAAGCTGGTTCCTATCGTGTCTTCGGCTCGTGCAGCCAAGATTATCTGTGAAAAGTGGAAAACATTGTACGATTATCTTCCCGATTTGGTAGTGGTTGAAGGCCCGAAAGCCGGAGGTCACCTTGGTTTTAAAACCAACCAGATAGCCGATCCTAATTTTGCACTCGAAAATTTGATTCCGGAAGTTGTAAAAGAAGTTGCTGTTTTCGAAGCACAATACAACCAGGAAATACCTGTTATTGCAGCCGGTGGTATTTATACCGGTGAGGATATGTATAAGTTCATGAAGTTGGGTGCCAAGGGTGTTCAGATTGCCAGTCGTTTTGTTACCACTCACGAGTGTGATGCAGATGACAAGTTCAAGCAATCGTATATTAATGCTCACGAAAACGAAGTAGAGATTATCCAGAGTCCCGTAGGAATGCCTGGTCGTGCTCTTAAAAATGTTTTTCTGGATAAAGTAAAGCAGGGACTTATGGTTCCAAAATCATGTCCCTACAATTGTTTGCGTACTTGTGATTATAAAAAGGTACCTTATTGCATTATTCTTGCTTTGTTTAATGCCTACAAAGGAAACCTGGACAATGGATATGCTTTTGCCGGTAGCAATGCTTATCTTGCCGATAAAATCACCTCTGCCAAAGAAGTGATTGACGATTTGATCGTTCATTATCAAAAGGCTGAGCAACTTTCAATAGCTTGATAGAAACAAGAGCCAAGAGCCAGGAACAAAGACATTGAACAGGAATCAGGATAAGTATAAATAGAATACGATTGCTTTTAAATCTGTTCTACTGTTTATTCAACTGGTTATAGATTAAAAATCCAACCGTTGTTCTTTATAATAAAAAAAGCTTCAGAATCGAATTCGATTTCTGAAGCTTTTTTTGTGAAAGAAAGTTAGACCTCAATCACTTCTGCCCTCTCCTTGAGGAAAGGGCAGAAGAAAAGGTTACGAATACTATTCTCAGTAGAGTTAGTTAGTTTAGTACTTTCTTCATTGTATCTGAGCAAGTCCTAATTACGATGCTATAAACTATTGACTATAAACTATAAACTACTCTTCAGCCATTTATCCAGCCATTGAAAGTAAGTCCGTTGCCAGAGTATCCCATTTTGAGGTTGTAATACCCAATGGTTTTCGTCCGGGAAGATCAGCATTTCGGCTGGAACTCCGCGAAGCACTGCCGCATTGAAGGCAGCCATACCTTGCGAGGCCAGGATGCGGTAATCCTTTTCGCCGTGAATAACCAGAATGGGTGAATCCCATTTGTCGACGAAGAGGTGTGGCGAGTTGGCATACGAACGTTGGGCGATGGCATTGGCTTTATCCCAGTAAGCACCACCCAGATCCCAGTTTACAAACCACATTTCCTCGGTTTCGAGGTATTGTTGCGGAAGGTTGAACATGCCATCGTGAGCGATAAAAGCTTTGAAGCGTTTTTCGTGGTGACCGGCTAACCAATAGGCAGAAAAGCCACCGTAACTTGCACCCACACATCCTAATTTATCGGCATTCACGTAAGGTTCTTTCGCCAGGGCATCGATAGCCGAGAAATAATCCTTCATGTTTTGTCCGCCGTAGTCGCCGCTGATTTGTTCCAGCCATTCCTGTCCGAAACTGGGTAAGCCTCTGCGGTTTGGTGCCACGATGATATAACCGTTGGCTGCCATTAGTTGTAAGTTCCAACGGTACGACCAGAACTGGCTAACAGTTGATTGAGGTCCGCCTTCGCAGAAGAGCAGGGTTGGGTATTTTTTATTCGGGTCGAAGTCCGGAGGATAAACCACCCAGGTGAGCATTTGTTTATTATCGGTGGTAGTTATCCAACGTTCTTCCACCTTACCCATTTTCAGTTGATCCAGAATTTCTTTGTTCTCGAACGAAAGTTCAGTTTCGGCTCCCGTTTTCGGGTCTATGGAATAAACTTCATCGGGTTTGCTCATGGAGTGTTTAACGCCAATTAGTTTATCGTTGGCCAGCGAAACAGCCGAATAATCGTGTATGCCTTTCGTTAGTTGGGTGATTTTACTATCGGCTATGTCGGCGCGGTATATCTGAGTCAACGCATGCCAGCAGCTCACCAGGTAAACCGAACGGCTATCGGCAGTCCATGTTAAGGCGGTAGAGTTTTGGTCGAAGCCGGCCGACAAATCCTTCTTTTCGCCGGTTTCGATGTTCATCAGGAACAACCTGCTTTTGTCGGCTTCGTAACCATCGCGTTCCATACTTTCCCAGGCCAGCCATTTGCCGTCGGGGGAGAATGTAGGGTTCAGATCATAGCCCATCATCCCTTGGGTTTTGTTCTCGGTTTTTCCTGTTTCCAGGTCGTAGAAGTAAATGTCCGAGTTGGTGGAAAACGCATAGGCTTTACCAGTTTTCTTCCTGCAAGTGTAGGCTATGGTTTTGCCGTCGGGGCTCCAGGCCAGTTGTTCTATGCCGCCGAAAGGTTTCATGGGGCTTTCAAAAGGTTCATCTTTCAGGATGTCTTTTTCATTCTCCATTTTTTCATTGGCATAATCGGCTACAAAAGGATGCGGAATGGTTTGCACCCATTCGTCCCAGTGTTTGTACATCAAGTCATTTACTATCACTCCGCTTGCCTTGGGAAGGTCGGGGTATTTGTCTACGGTTCGTTCGCCGTATTTTACATCGGAGATGAAAAGAAGTTTTGTTTCATCGGGCGAGAATGCGAAATCGTTGATGCCGGTCTCGCGTTCAGTGATTTGGTGACGGTCGCTACCATCCGATTTCATCATCCACAGTTGCATGGTGGTTTTCTCCGACGACAGGAAGGCGATGTGTTCGCTATCTTTCATCCATTTGGCGGCAGCCTCGCGGGTGGCCGTGTGGGTGATCTGTTTCTTGTCCGACCCATCGGCATTCATCACATACAATTCCGAATTGCCTTTGTTCTCGGGAATGCTGTAATACGATACGCTGTACAGCACTTTCTTCCCGTCGGGTGATACCTGCATACCGGCTACACGCCCGAACGACCAAAGCACTTCGGGGGTCATGCGTCCGTTTTCAATTTTCGGTTGTTGTTTACCTATGATAGTGCTTTCGTCCTTCTCCCCGCACGATGCCGCTAAAACAGCTATTGCCATAATACTTGTTTTTAATAATGTTTTCATATAAATTGTTGAAATGTTGAATTGTATATTGAGTTAAACTGTTAAATTGGCAGTTTTTTTGACAACTGATTATGAATAAAGGGAAAAAATTAGAGTAAATAGAAAAAATGGTTATTGTACAAAACATGCATTTTTGATTATACATTGCTAAGCATTGCAATGTCATTTCCAATAGCTACAACACCATTTCTGAACACTGCAATGTCATTTCCAATAGCTGCAATGCCATTTCTAAGACCTGCAATGCCATTTCTGAACACTACAATGTCATTTCCAATAGCTGCAATGTCATTTCCAAGACCTGCAATGTCATTTCTGAACATTACAATGTCATTTCCAATAGCTGCAATGTCATTTCTGAACACTACAATGTCAATTCCAATAGCTACAATGTCATTTCCAAGACCTCCAATGCCATTTTGAACACTGCAGCATTTCTAAGATCAGCAGACTATAAACTATCGATTATAAACTATCAACTGCCAAAAGAGTTTACAAATATAGCCTTTTTTTTTGTATCAGTTTGCAACCGTACTTCCTGGATGAATTATCAGATAACTTTTAGCAGGGACAGATAGTGTAGTTAAAAATGTATACCTTTGTGTACGAAAAATATAAAGATCAAATACAGGAAAAAAGATATAGAACGAAAGCATTCTAACTGTTTTTTACCTGTCAGTCTGATTATTGAAAAAAAACACAACTAAATTGATGAACGATGAATTTGCACACCGTGCTGCCGATTGGGATAGCCCGGAAAGAGTAAGAATGACCGATGCCTTTGTAACCGAAATGTTACGTCATGTAACACCACTTCCCCGGTGGAAAGCCATGGAAATAGGAACAGGAACAGGTTTGGTCGGTTTACAGGTAGCGCGTATGGTGGGTCAAATGGTTTTTGAAGATACTTCTTCGGCCATGCTTGATGTGCTTAAACTTAAACTGGCAAAGGGTAGTCCGGCTGAAATCCTGCTTGGTGAAGTCACCGAATACCTAAGTCGGGATATAGACCTGGTATTCTCGTGTATGTCTTTTCATCATATCCCCAACGTAGAAAAAACCCTGCAACATTTAGCCACCATTACCTTGCCCGGAGCCACCGTGGTGGTGGGAGATCTATTGCCAGAGGACGGTTCGTTTCACCGTTTTGCACCCATTCCACATCGGGGTTTTGATCCGGAAGTGCTCTCGAATCAATTTCGTCGGGCCGGTTTCGAGGTTTTATCCGCTCGTAGCTACAATACCCTTTCGCGCGATCAGAGGTTCGGTGAGCCCATAGAATACGGGCAGTTTATGCTGGTGGCTAAAAAACAGTGAACAATGGGATACCGGAAAGAATATTTTTCCCCATTTTTTTTTGAAATCAGAACTGAGTAGCAGAAGAAGGACCTGGTTGTAGTTGTGATAAAAAGTATTAACCCTTTGTATGATTGAATTCGTACAAAGGTTTTTTTGTGTCTGATTCAATCAGAACATTTTCAAAAACCAGGATAACTTACACTCGCAGCTACACTTTCCCTCGCAGATAAATTAAATATAGTTTGTAATCGATGTGTTAAATTAAAATAAATTATATATCTTTGGTGCTGAATATCAAAGTAACCAAAATAAGCAACTCTTACTCTATTCTAATAGGGAATGACACTCATTTTATTCCGATATAATATTTTGTCATTTGTTCAAAGTGCTTTTTATGTTTATTGAATTTGTTAATTGCCAATTAAAGCGAATCTTACAAATCTATTTATCAATAAAATCTATTTAAAACAGTCATGAATCTTCGAAAAAAAATGGTTAGAATGCCCGGTAAACTAAAAGGGTTATTTATTGTATCCAGAATGGATAGGCTGATATCTGTTTATCTGTTTCATTTCTTAGCCAATCTGGCCGAGTTGTCTGTATGGATCTCCAAACATAAAAACAACTGCCCAAATGATTTTTACACCGGAAAGTTTAATTCAGCCAAACGTGAAACTCTTTACGAGCAAGTGATTAATGCTAACAAATTAGACACTAATATCAATTACATAGAATTTGGGGTGTCTAAAGGAGCTTCTTTTCGATGGTGGGTTAACCGGATTAAACATGCAGATGCAAGATTCTATGGCTTTGATACCTTCTCGGGACTTCCCGAAGCCTGGGGACCATTTAAGAAAGGCGATATGGGAAATGATAATGAACCTCCGGTCATTGATGATAACAGACATCGCTTTTATCAGGGCCTTTTTCAACAAACTCTGATCCCGTTTTTAAATAGTTATAAGTCCGACAACAGGAAGGTTATACACATGGATGCTGATATCTATTCTGCCACACTCTATGTATTGACTCTAATTACTCCTTACCTTAGAAAAGGGGACATCATTTTTTTTGACGAGTTTAGCGTGCCGCTGCACGAATTTAAAGCCTTGAAAGAGTGGAGTAGTTCGTTCTATGTAAACTATAAAGTATTAGGTGGTGTCAATAATTTTTATCAGATTGCTATCCTGATTGAATAGATCAAAGTAAAAAAAATGGCTGCCTTAATAAAAGGCAGCCATTTTTTATTTATTCATGTTTATTTCTCGTCCTCTTCCAAAATTTTCTTTTTCTCTTTTTCGAATTCTTCCTGAGTCAGGATTTTTTCATCCAAAAGTTGCTTTGCGTCACGAAGTCTTTCCATTTTTGATTGTAGAATAGCTGAAGGTTGTGGTTGTTCCTGATTCAATTGTTGCGTGTCACCCGAAAAAGGTACCAGTTCGTAATTGTGTGTTGGCTGGTATTTCATAGTCCATAAAAAAGGTACCCAAACAAATAAACCGCCAATAATGGCACCCACGTCAACTTGTTCGTCTCTGGTAATGGTGGTAAACAATGGTTCGTAACCCTCTTTTACTATCTTTACTTCAGTACGGCTACCAACAATTTTGGTGTCTGTAAGTGTGTAAGGTGTTGTACCTACAGCTTGTCCGTTCAGGTAAAGTTTCGCGTTGGGGGGAGAAGACTGAATCATAGTAGTGCTGCTACAGCTTGCCAGTAACATCGTTCCCGAAAGGAACAGGCTGATAATTGATTTGGATTTTTTCATGGTTTTTTTTGTCTTGTTCGTATTGTAAGACGATAATAGTTAGTAGCTTATTCTTTTTTCTAAAAATACATCTTCCTCGTTAAAATGATTGAGAAAGTACTATTTAATTTCCCGCCAAAGATATAAAAAATAGTATTAACACAATAAGAATTGTCGTGTATTTTTTTAAAAAAAGTATAATATTGTCACGGAAACAGAATGCGCAGGGATCATTGTCTTACAAACTGCAGAAAAACGTGACAAGGAAAGGCACTGAAAAATCCATGACGAATCCGTGGTAGATGGAAACGATGGCGTAGTCTTTACCTGAATAGCGGACAATAACCGGGAAAGTGGTATCCATGGTGGTGGCTCCACCGGCGGATATGGGCGCTAACTTGCCAAAATATTGAACCATCCAGGGTGCCAATAGCAGGGTGATGACTTCGCGGATGATATTGGATAGCAGGGCGATGGTTCCCAATTCTATGCCTTTGTATTGGGTGATGAGTATCCCCGACAGTGAATAATACCCGAAACCGGAACCAACGGCCAGGCAATCGGCGGCACTGCGACCGGAAAGCATAAAACTAACTGCCAACACGCCTATCCAGGTTCCTAGCATGGTGAGTATTGGTAGGAAAAGTAGGCGTGGGTTCAGGTGTCGGAACTGTCGGAAAGAGGAAGGGTCGTTGCCAATACTGATACCAACTGAAAACATGAGTGCGCAAAGAACGTAGAAGCTGAAGTTATAGTTGAGCAGTTCAGTTGGAATCCAATGGAAAAGACCGAGGAGTAAGCCGGTAGCAAAGAAGGATAGGATAACGATGCTACCTTTCATAGTTTGGACGGTTTAATACGAATGACTAACCAGAGCGCCCAGGCAGCCAGCACACTTCCGAGTGTTCCGGCTGTTGCAAGTAATAAGGCTTCCAGTCCGAGCGAACCGAATTGTCGGACTATGGTTTCGTTGGCGCCCACTTCCAGTCCAAGCAGAAACAATAGCAGCCAGATAAGCACTAAGGTTAAACGGTGGATAAACCGCAGTTTGTGGCGGCGCAGGAGATAACCCAAAGCTATCCCGGCAAGCATGCAGGCTATGACTATAAACATGTGGCAAAGATAGGGGAATTAATTTGAAAATTTGAAAATAGGTTAATTTGAAGATGAGATAATTTGAAGATTTGAAAATGAGACATTTGAAAATGAGCAGAAAAAACAATATGGAAATGAAAGAATTTAGAAATGAATGTGGAAAAGAATATGAACTGAGGTTCAATGCTTTCCTGAAATTGATTTAAAACAATATAAAAGAGGAAGCAGAGCGCTGAAAAATGATTAATTTTGTGGATTCTTAATAAAAAGTTCTTTTCCGTACTTCCAATGGTAAAAAAATATCATAATCGCGAGGGGGAGTAAGAAAATAGATAAATGAAAAATAATAAATTAAAAATTGATATGAGCAAAAAAGCTTTACTTATGATCCTGGATGGATGGGGAATTGGAAATCATTCCCATGCCAATGCTATTTATAGTACTCCAACTCCTTACTGGACTTCGTTACTTAAAAAATATCCCAATTCGCAACTGTTAGCTTCGGGCGAAGACGTAGGTCTTCCTGAAGGTCAAATGGGCAATTCTGAAGTGGGTCACCTGAATATTGGTGCCGGACGCGTGGTTTATCAGGATCTGGTGAAGATCAATATTGCCTGTCGTGATAACAGCATCCTGACCAATCCGGAAGTGATGAGTGCGTATACTTATGCCCGTGATAACAAAAAGAAAATTCATTTTCTGGGTTTAGTGTCTGACGGTGGCGTTCACAGTTCGCTTGATCATTTATTCAAACTTTGCGATATTGCTAAAGAATACGGTGTGGAAGATGCTTTCGTACATTGCTTTATGGACGGACGCGACACAGACCCCCGCAGTGGAAAAGGATTTTTGGAACAACTGCAACAACACACAGCCAAAACCGGAAGTAAAATTGCTTCGGTGGTTGGCCGTTATTATGCCATGGACCGCGATAAACGTTGGGAACGTGTAAAAATTGCTTACGATTTGTTGGTAAATGGTGTGGGAACTCCTGCTACCGATGTGGTGGAAGCGATGCAAACTTCGTACGATGCGGGTGTAACGGATGAATTTATTAATCCTATCGTGGCGGTGGATGCTGCCGGTAAACCCTTGGCAACTATTGAAGCCGGTGATGTGGTAATTTTCTTTAACTACCGCAACGACCGCGCGAAAGAATTGACCATTGTGCTTACTCAACAGGATATGAACGAGGCGGGCATGCATACTATTCCCTTGGAATATTATTGTATGACTCCTTACGATTCGAGTTTCCAGGGATTACATGTGTTTTTCGATAAAGACAATGTTCTGAATACGTTGGGTGAAATTGTTGCCAGTGCAGGATTAAAACAATTGCGTATTGCCGAAACAGAAAAGTTTGCACACGTAACTTTCTTCTTCTCGGGTGGTCGTGAAAGTGAATTCAAGGGTGAAGAACGAATACTCGTTCAATCGCCGAAAGTAGCTACTTACGACCTGCAACCTGAAATGGGTGCCCCCGAAATTGCTGTTAAATTAGTGGCTGAATTGAATAAAAAGAAATTCGATTTCATAGCTCTTAACTTTGCCAATGGCGACATGGTGGGTCATACCGGTGTGTATGAGGCTATTCAGAAAGCTATCCAAACGGTAGACAAATGTGTGGAACAAGTTGTAGAAGCCGCCATTGCCAACGACTATGAAGTAATTATCATTGCCGATCACGGAAATTGCGATAACGCGGTAAATGCCGATGGATCGCCAAATACAGCTCACTCCCTGAATCCGGTTCCTTTTGTGTATGTAACACAACGTGCTGATGCAAAAGTGGAAAACGGTAAGCTGGCTGATGTGGCTCCTTCTATTTGTCATATTTTGGGAATAAATCAACCAAAAGATATGACGGGAAAAAGTTTGGTCTAGTTTATAGTCGATAGTTTATAGTCAATAGTTTAGTTTAGGGTTTAGAAACGAAGACACGATGGCTTAACAACGATGATGACAACTATCTAAAAATAGACTTAAAAATTACTATCAAAAAAAAACGCTGAAAGATGATTCTTTCGGCGTTTTTTATTGGTTGAAGTGTACAATTGCAAATACTTTCCCTGCAATTTGAGCTTTACAGAGCACTAAATATCAAAAAACAGCGAATTATTATTTGTTCGTTATTCATTATTAATCGCTTCGCATTATCTTTGTATTTCAAAATAGAAAAAACATGACATTAAGAACTGCACTTGAACATCGCATTCTGGTATTGGATGGCGCGATGGGTACCATGATACAACGTTACAAACTGACCGAAAAGGATTATCGGGGTGATCGGTTTGCCCAGTGGGAAAGTTCACTGAAAGGGAATAATGATTTGCTGGTACTTACGCAGCCTGACATTATTCGCTCAATTCATGCGCAATACCTGGAAGCCGGCGCTGATATTATCGAATCCAATACCTTTAATGCCCAACGTGTTTCGATGGAGGATTACGGTATGGGTACTTTGGTTCGAGAAATAAATCTGGCCGGTGCACGGTTGGCGCGTCAGGCAGCAGATGAATATACGGCAAAGAATCCTGATAAACCGCGTTTTGTTGCCGGTGCAGTAGGACCTACTAATAAAACGGCTTCCATGTCACCCCAGGTGAATGATCCGTCATACCGTGCGGTGACTTTTGATTCGTTAGTGGAAGCTTACAAAGAACAAATACTGGCTTTGATAGAAGGTGGAGTGGATGCTTTGCTTATTGAAACCATTTTTGATACATTGAACGCCAAAGCAGCTGTTTTTGCTGCAGAGGAAGCCATGACTCAACTCGGTAAACGGGTTGAACTTATGATCTCGGCAACGGTGGCCGATAAGAGTGGTCGTACTTTATCGGGACAAACTATCCGGGCTTTTTTGGCCTCCATCTCGCATGCCAATTTACTTTCGGTAGGTTTAAACTGTTCGTTTGGTGCAAAGGATTTAAAACCATACCTCAAGGAAGTCAGCGCGCACTCACCCTGGTATGTGAGCGCCTATCCCAATGCGGGTTTACCCAATCAGTTTGGCGAATACGATGAATCACCCGAGATGATGGCCGTACAGGTAAAGGAATATATGGACGAAAAACTGGTGAATATCATAGGCGGATGCTGCGGTACTTCACCCGATCATATTGCAGCTTACGAAGCATTGATTCAAGGTGCTGAAGTGAGAAAACCTAAAGTAGCCAGTCATGATTTAGAATTATCAGGACTGGAGTTGCTGGAGATAAAATCCGGAGAATTAATTGAAGATCTTTCAACACCCCCCGCCCGCACTCTTTTCGTCAATATCGGTGAACGCTGTAACGTTGCTGGTTCTCGAATGTTTTTGCGGTTGATAAACGAGAAAAAATACGAGGAGGCACTGAGCATTGCCCGTAAACAAGTGGAAGACGGAGCACAGGTTATTGATATCAACATGGATGATGCCATGCTGGACGCGAAACACGAAATGGTTACCTTTTTGAACTATGTGGTTTCGGAGCCGGAAATTTCCCGCGTACCCATTATGATAGATTCCTCTAAATGGGAAGTGATAGAAGCCGGACTGAAATGCGTGCAGGGTAAATGCATCGTTAATTCCATCAGTCTGAAAGAAGGAGAAGCCGATTTTCTGGACAAAGCCAGTAAAGTACGTGCCTATGGTGCAGCGGCTGTGGTAATGGCTTTCGACGAGAAAGGCCAAGCCGACAGTTTCGAAAGAAAAATTGAAATATGTAGCCGTGCTTATCATTTGTTGGTGGATATAGTGGGCTTTCCACCTCAGGACATTATCTTCGACCCCAATATGCTGGCAATAGCAACCGGAATCGAGGAACACAATAACTATGGAGTGGATTTTTTGAATGCCATCCGATGGATTAAACGAAATCTGCCCTATGCCAAAATAAGCGGTGGGGTAAGCAATCTCTCATTCTCCTTCAGGGGTAACAACACAGTGCGTGAAGCTATTCATTCTGCCTTTCTGTACTATGCAGTGAAAGAAGGGATGGATATGGGTATAGTAAATGCGAGTATGTTGCAGATTTATGAGGACATACCTGCCGATTTATTGGAACACGTAGAAGATGTGGTGCTTAATCGCAGGCCAGATGCTACAGAAAGGATGATTGAACTGGCCGAAACCCTGAAAGATTCAGCCTCTGGCGAAAAAGTGGAAAAAGTGGACGAATGGCGCTCGCGTCCTTTGCAGGGAAGGCTCGAATATGCTTTGATTAAAGGAATCAGCGACTTCTTGGAAGAAGATCTTGCCGAAGCACTGACTCAATACGATACAGCCATAGAGATTATAGAAAATCCGTTGATGAGCGGAATGAATATTGTTGGAGAGTTGTTTGGGGCAGGAAAAATGTTTTTACCTCAGGTAGTGAAAACGGCCCGTACGATGAAAAAAGCGGTATCCATTATCCAACCCGAAATTGAAGCTCAGAAAGTTCCCGGACAAAGTTCGTCGGCCGGCAAGTTCCTGATTGCAACGGTAAAAGGAGATGTACACGATATAGGTAAAAATATTGTATCGGTGGTACTGGCCTGCAATAACTTTGAAGTAATTGACCTGGGCGTGATGGTTCCTACTGAGAAAATCATCCGCACGGCCATTGAAGAGAAAGTGGATATAGTAGGACTAAGTGGACTGATAACTCCTTCGCTGGAAGAAATGACGGTGGTAGCTGCAGAAATGCAGAAAGCGGGTTTAAAAATACCGTTGCTTATTGGCGGTGCAACTACCTCTAAAATACATACTGCTGTGAAAATTGCTCCCAACTATCAGGGTCCGGTGGTGTACGTAAAAGATGCATCGATTAATACCTTTGTGGTAGCCCAGCTGATGAGCGAAAAAAATCATGAAGCCTATGAAGCTGAGATTGAAAAAGAATATGAAGCCTTACGCCAAAAACAAACCAAGAAACCTGATTTGTTGACTTTGGAAGAAGCGAAGAAACTGAGGCCGAATCTGTTTTGAAAAAAAATAATCAAGTTGTTTCAGGGCAATGATTGTATGATTATAATTTTTACATTTGTCAAATAAAAAAGAATAGGCTGAATTTTATTGTTAAATTCAGCCTATTCTTTTTTTTCTTCCTTCGCCTTTGCCTCAACCTGGGCCTATTTTACCACTTTCTCCACCTTCCTCAGACTCACATAGCATACATATCCGCTGACTTCGTAGCCCATTTCGGCAATTAAATTCATGTAACGCTTTACCTGTTGCAGATATTGTTTGCTCTCTTTGTCACCGAATTTATAATCTACAACAGTTGCCACTTTATCGCGAATAATGACCCGGTCGGGACGGTATTGCTCACCGGTTGGAATAAGGATAGCGGTTTCATTCAGGACGCGAATATCCGGTCCAAACCAATCCCCGGTTTCGGGTAGACTCCAGAATGCATCCAACTCTGTTTCTACCACTTTACTTTCTTTTTCGCTGATACGTCCGCTACGAACAAGCTCAAGTATTGCTTTGGGTTGATCGGATTTATGAGTAATTTGCCGGAGGATGTCGTGCATGATGATACCGTAGTTCAACCGGCTATCTGTCAGGCTTTGACTTTCCAACAAATAGTCTGCACTCTGGTGTCGTATACTGAGCCGGTCGGTACTGCTTACGGAAGGATATTCATTAATTTTTTCGTTAATATCGGTATTCGGTTTATCGTTGTAAACAGCCAGTGTGGGCTCACCCAGTTCAAACAGTTTTTCTTCATCGCTGTACGAATCGGTTAACGGAATTATCTCGGCTTCCAAACCCGGAGTTCCAACCGTGAAACAGGCAGTAAGCAAAGCAGCCAGTGAATTTATCTTATCCAGACTATCGGGTTCTTTTTTGGGAGCGGGTGCCATGCAAATTAGTTCGTTTTTGGCACGGGTAAAAGCCACGTAAGCGATGTTCAGACTGTCGATATACAGGTGCATTTGTTCATCGAAATAACTTTCGGCAAAAATAGATTGCCCAAGTTTGGAACCATATTCAATCGGTAACAACGGCAATTCGTTGAAAGGTGCCTGAGTAGGTTCGCACCACAGAATGCTCCTCATACGGCTATCCAGATCCCATTCACAAAACGGGATAATTACCACCTTGAAATCCAGTCCTTTCGATTTATGTACGGTCATAATGCGAAAAGCACTTTGATTATCGGGCGTGGAGATGCATTGCTTTTCACCATGTTTTTTCCACCAGGTCAAAAAGCTGTTCAGATCAGCTGTCTTGTTAGTTGCGAAACGGAAAACAACATCCTGAAAAGCCTGGATAAAAACCGCTTCGTTATGCCATGTTCCAGCTCCGAAGAGCGAAATAATTTGCTCCACCATGTCATAAAGCGAGCCATGTTGAAGCAGTAGCAATTGACGGTTCTCTACGTCTGTAAATAGCGGTGAAAAGCCCTTGAAGCTGCTGTCTGTTGGCGAGAAGCAGGCATTCAATGCTTCGTCCTCGGGTTTTCCTTGTCTGCCCCTGGCGTATTCGTAGTTTACTATGGTTTGTTGAATGCTGTCGGTGGGGTTTACGAAAAGTTGCAATAAGCCCAACACGAAGCGTACCGACGCAGCAGCTCCAACCAGCAAGCCTTCGTTTCCCATGATGTCGTAGCAATAACCGGCTTTGGCTTCGGGAGTTGTTTTGTAGTTTAGTAAACGTCGGATAACGTTTTGCTCTTCCTCGTTTTTTCGCACCAGGATGGCTATATCTCCGGGACGGTAACCCTGATCCTGGAGTTTTTCAAGCATCGCGGGCAACCGCTTCAGACTTTCGGCTTTCCAACCGTCATCGTTTTCATCGCGGGGAATAAAGCTAAGCTGTACCCTGCCGGTTCCGGCTTTGGGTGATTTTAGCTGATGGATATTGGAATAGGCATGTTCAATTTTATGCGTAAGCACTTCCAATTCCGGATAAACAGGCAAAGCCGCTTTCAGGTTTTCATTGAGCTTAGCCTGAAGCAATTGTGCCGCCCTATAAAAAAATGAATTATTAAAATCAACAATATTTCGGTCGCTTCGCCAGTTGGTTTCGAGGTTTTCCTCGTGAACTTGCTCCGGACGGAAATCGGTGAGTACTTTTTCGTCGAGCAGTTTCCAGTCGGAATTACGCCAACGGTAAATACTCTGTTTCACGTCGCCCACCACCAGATTGAATCTTCCATGCGATAAACTGTTCGCTACAAGGGGGTAAAAGTTTTTCCATTGGAGGGTGGACGTATCCTGAAACTCATCGATCATAAAATGCTCAATATGAATGCCCGTTTTTTCGTACACAAACGGAGCATCGCTGTTATCGATGATTTTATTGAGCAATAAATTGGTATCCGAAATAAGCATGGTATTTTGCTCATCGGTAAGTTTTTTGATCTGCACAGCCAGGTCGGACAGAATGCCCAGGGTATTGATGTGCTTTACCACCAGACTGGCCGAGTTATAGGTAATGATTTCTATCGTGAAGAGTTCAGTTAACTGTTCAAGATATTGTTGCAGTCCGCCGCTGTAAGCATTTTCAATCGCCGCAACGATGTCTTGTGGAGTAGATTTAGAATAGCAGTTATTCACATCATTGGCTAAGGCCAGAAACGAATCGCTGACTTTATCCACACCTTTGGTCAGCTTCTCCAGGGTTTTCATAGCGGAGCGCGATCCACCCTTGAAATTGTCGGGCATCAAACCATTTCGGGCAATAATATTCAACGCCTTCGTAGCCGTTTGTTTTACTTTATCTTCGAAATCGGTTTTTATCTGCCTCAGGCTTTTCCGGTAGTTCGACAGGAATTCTCGTTCGTGCAGCTTGCGGTTTGTGTCTTCGGCTTTGTGTTGGTAGCTTTCTTTAAAAACTTCGCGGCCCAACTCCATAATATTGCTTCGCATATTCCAGTTTTCCGACTGTTCGATGCGCTCTTCGGCAAACTGGGTGAGCCATTGCAGAAGCTGCTTGTTCTCAGCTTTGGAAAGATCCAGAAAAAGGTTATCTACCGATTGTTCCAGCGTCGACGAAGTGTCGAGTTCCAGGTTGTAGCCGCCATGTACCCCGATGTCTCTGGCGAATGAACGAATCACTTGTTGGAAAAACTTATCTATGGTACTGATGGAAAAGGATGAATAATCGTGCAAAATTCCTGTCAGAATATGTTTGGCACGTTCGTTCACAGTAGGTTCATCCATGTTGAAATCTTTCATCAGTCCGGCCCGGTAATCCGATTTTTCACCTTGTCCCAGGGCGTGTAATTCCATCAATATTCTCGATTTCATTTCATCGGTAGCCTTGTTGGTAAACGTTACCGCCAGGATCCGACGATGCGCCCGCTCTTTCGAAGGTTCGAAAAGCAGGTGAATATAGTCTTGCGTAAGCCGGTATGTTTTGCCTGAGCCGGCAGAGGCACGATAGATGTTGAGCATAAAATTAGGAATTCACTTTATTTGAAATTAATTTTCTTCACCTTATAACCCATCCCTAACAATAGTTCAGCAATTTTCACCCTGAAATCACCCTGTACCAGAATTTCACCATCGCGGGATGAGCCACCGGCTCCACATTTTATTTTCAGCAGCTTAGCTAACTCTTTCAATTCGTCGTCTTTTCCCATAAAATCGGTGATAAGCGTGGCGGTTTTCCCTTTTCGTTTATCCAATTCCACGCGCAAAGGCTCTTTTTGCCTTTTAATGGTTTGAATATGTGTTGCCACAACCGGTATTTCTTCTTTTCCAACGGGTAAATCGGACTTTAGTCCGTTCAATTTATCTTTCCAATCCATAATTCAAATAAATATAGCCCCTCTTATTCTCCCAGAAGGGGAGAAAAAAGAGAGATATTAATCGTAATTTTAATAAAGAATACATATTCAATGAGTTGTATTTCTCTCGATTCGCATCTAGTTTTTCTCCCTTTTTTGAAGTTGGGAAGGGCTAATTTTGCTAAAGAATTCCCAGATGATAATTCCTCCCGTTACACTCACGTTCATCGAATGCTTGGTGCCAAATTGTGGGATTTCGATACAACCATCGCAAGCATCCACAACGCTTTGCTGTACCCCTTTTACTTCGTTACCGAGTATAACCGCGTACTTTTTAGTAGAATCTAATTTAAGGTCGGGTAGGAGCGTACTGCCTTTGGCTTGCTCAATAGCGAAGACGGTGTAACCTTGATCTTTCAGTTTGGACAAAGCTTCGTGAGTATCTTCGAAATGTTTCCAGTCTACCGTATTTTCGGCACCCAGCGCTGTTTTGTGGATTTCAGCATGAGGCGGCGTGCTGGTGATGCCGCACAGGTAGACGGCCTCTACCAAAAAGGCATCCGAAGTGCGGAATATCGATCCTACGTTGTGCAGGCTGCGTACATTATCGAGTACTACTACGAGTGGCGTTTTAAGTTTTGCTTTGAACTCATCCTCCGTAAGGCGGTTCATTTCAGTTATTTTCAGTTTCTTCATTTTTGAGATTTTCACTGATAAATTCCAGATTTATAGAAATTAAATATGGATTTTCACAGATCTGTTTTTCTTAATTTAAACTATTTTTTTCGTCTAATTATTTCAACAATAATACTGCAGTTTCAATAATCGTATCAATATCTTTAGATTCGTCGGCCGGGTTTAAGCTCGACCAAACATCCGGCTCCAGGCCCCATTCGGTATGTTGCATATTGGAATCAAACATTGGACAAGCAGAAAAACGAACCATCCAACCGTTGGGTAATTCGCTTGAAAGAGGTAATCCGCCGCCACCTCCAGTTTTATCTCCAACTACACGGGCATTAGGTGCCAGTTGCATTCTGTTTACAAAATCATTAGTAGCACTAAACGACATACGATTGGTTAGTACGATGACCGGTCGTTGCCATTGTAAAGTTTTATGTGCTGGTGTTTTTATTTCTACAGGTTCCGAAAAATCGCTATGCCCAGCTCCTTTTTTATGTCGAATATATCCTGTAACTGTGGTTTTGGTAAAGAAATAGGACGCCAACTGTTCTGAATAACTAATCGAACCGCCACCATTGTCTCGGACATCTAAAATTATACCCTTACAGTTTCGAAAATAACTGAGAACATAGCTCATATTATTATCGGTAAATCCGTCGGCAAAACTTCCATAATAAATATATCCAACATTTCCTCTGTCGATCAGTGCATACCTCAGATTTCCTGCAATCCGGTAATTGTCACCCAGGTAACGCCTTGAATAAATAATCGTTGAGTTGAAATTACTCGGATAATCGGTATACCATTTCCAGTAACGACTTTTATCAAAATTCGAATATAGATTCACATGACCATCTTTGAGTTTACCCAACATACCACCCATGAGATCGAAAAACTCTACATCGTCGTTAATATTCGCAATACTATCCTGATATACACTGTGAATGGAATCCCAGTTTATTTTTTTATAGTCGAGGTAACAATATTTGGAGTCGATAATATTCCATAAAGAATTAAAGTTTCCTTCATATGTGTTCGGTTGTATCTGGGGTTCATTCATGCAGGACGGAAGCATGAAAGCCGATAACAGCACGATTGTAATGTATTTCTTCATGAGCTGTGTAATTTGAATTGTTTCGGGTCTCATTATTCGTTTGTACTGATAAAATTATGTGGGGCTTTATTCTTTCTTCCCGAAAAAATTAATAAGTCGTAGGTGTAACCGAATACAAAACTGAATTCATTCCGTTTAAATACCAGATCATTGGCAGTGTATTTTAGTGTTTCGGAACTTAGTCCAACTCGCAAGGTGGAATGTTTGAATGGAACATCCAGGGTCAGGGTTTGCCTGAAGTCCCTTCTGTTGTGCAAAGAGCTGAAATGAGTTGTATTCGTAAGATTTCCCAGGTCAAACATTTCGTAGTAGGAAGCACCGCTCTCGGGTACAAACATGTAACCGACGAGAGGGGTTTGTAGAGCCAGTTGAAGTCGAAGATCGCGTTTCAGAAAAGAAAAGTTATACATAGCTATTCCTGAAAGATTCAAATTAGTTGCCAGGTCCATGTTTACCGGATTGTTCACGTTTCTGGAAATAGTTTTAAATCCAAAATCCATATCCCAAAGTCCGCCCACCAAAAGTTGAATTCCTTTCGCTGGCCTGAAATGATAATGCATTCCCCACGAAAAGTTTGTTCCCAGGTAGATCATAGAAGCCGATTTCGAAGGATTTTGAGCAATACCACCCAACAATCCGAGTCTGTTAATCATGGAAATATGAGTATTGTCAGGAGATAAAAATCTCCGATTTTCGTGTCGGTACAGAATGCCAGTTCCACGGTAAGGCATAGGCGAAAGATAGGGGTCGGTCAGGTTAAGTGCCGATAGGCCGTAGGTGTTGACTGTTGTGATCAGTGCATACTTTTTCTCTGTTGAGTTTTGTGCAGACCCGATAAAGCAGATAAGAAAGAATAAGGAAAGAATATTTACTTTTTTCATCTTAAAAGGCGCATAAGTATATTATGAATGCAAAAATAGCAAAAAGATTCGGATTGAAGCTTATCAGAATGGTACTATCGAACGATCCCCAAAAAGAGTTGCTTAATGATGAATGTGCAATTTGCTTTTTAGCTTTTTCACAAAAAAGCAGTACAGTTAAACTGTCAGGTTGATCACTGCACGATGTTTCTATAATAAATATGGATATGATTTATAGCCAATTCAATTCAGAGTCGTATTTATACTCTTGATATACGAACTACAGTGGAAAGTAAAGGTCCAGATTTTTGTTCTCATTTACAGACTAAAACGAGTAATGTGGTGTTTTTAATTAATTTAAAATTTATGAATATATGCTCTGATTTAGTTGTATGAACAAATAGGTTTAGTTCTGCGTTTCCATTTGGAATTACTTTCACTCTGTTTTTCTTTGGGGGACAACAATTACCTCTTTTCATTAGAGAATAGAAAGAATACTTAATACAATACTATAGAACCTTAAAATAACGACTCTTAAGAGCTTTTTTTATTCCCGAAAATAATTATCTTTGCAAACATTTGATATTTAAAGTATAATTCATATCATGGATAAATTAGTTTTCGCCACAAATAATGCTCATAAACTGGACGAAGTTCGGGCTATTTTAGAGCCTGTATTTACTCTTGTTAGTCTAGCCGATATCAATTGTGTGGAAGATATTCCTGAAACGGCAGATACTTTGGAAGGAAACGCTTTGCTGAAAGCAAATTTTGTGTATGAGAAATTCGGTCTCGATTGTTTTGCTGATGACACCGGTCTTGAAGTAGATGCACTTGGCGGTGAGCCCGGTGTTTATTCGGCACGTTATGCAGGAGAAGATAACAATTCACACAATAATATGCGCAAAGTCTTAAGTTTGATGGGCGATAATCCGAATCGTTCTGCCTGTTTTCGGACCGTAATTACATTGATTCAAAAAGGTGAAATACACAATTTTGAGGGAAAAATTAACGGTACTATTGCAACTCAGGCTCGCGGTGAAAGCGGATTTGGTTATGATCCGATTTTTGTTCCCGATGGCTATCAGGTTAGTTTTGCACAGCTTGGTGCTGAGGAGAAAAATCAAATTAGCCATAGAGCCTTAGCTGTAAAAAAATTGGTTGATTTTTTGCAAAAGTAATGTTGTATAAGTAGGTCTGAACTGTTTTTTAGGTAAAAAAACAATGTTTTTGTCTTAAAAATGGATATGACCTTCTGTCTTATAAAATAAAAATTAAGTATTTGAGTTTATTTGATTTGAGAATAGGTTGATATTATTATCTTCTGTCAAAGACTAATATATATGAAAAATAGAATAATTGCCATCAGCATTTTGCTGAGTATTTTTGTTTTGTCAATCCGTGCACAGGTTGCCATGGGAAACTGGCGTACCCATTTTGCTTATACCAATGTAGCTCAGATAGCACAGTCGGATAATAAAATTTTTGCCGTGAGTGAAGGTGCTTTATACTCAGTAGACAAGCAAGACGGAAATTATGAATTTTACAGTAAACTTAGTGGATTAAACGGGGTTAGTATCTCACGGATTGAATTCGATGCTGTTAACCAACAATTATTAATCATTTATAACGATGGTAATATCGATGTTTTGGCTACAGGAGGTGTAACTAATATCCCCGACTTTTATAATAAACAGATGAGTGCCAATAAGGAAGTGAATCAAATTCAATTCTTTGAAAACAAAGCCTATCTGGCCTGTAATTTTGGCATAGTGGTTCTGAATATGCAAAAGAAAGAAGTAGCTGATACCTATTATATTGGCCCAAATGCATCTGAAGTTAAAGTATTGAGTACTACAGTCCATAATGGAACTATTTACGCTTTAACTAATTCTACAGTTTTTAAAGCCTCAGTCACTGAACCTAATTTAGTGAATTATGAATTTTGGACAGCGACAACCGGTTTACCCGGAACTGGCAATTTTCAATCAATTGTGTCTTTTTCCGGACAACTATTTTTATTGCGTGGCGGTCAAATTTATAAACAAGACAGCAATAATGTGTGGTCAGCTTTTCTGGCTGACAATTCAGTTACCGACTTCAATGTGTCTACTGGTAGTATGAGTGTTTATGCTACGAATAAAGTGTATTTAATTGACAGCCTTTTTAATGTAAAGACAGTTAGTAATATCGGGGTAATCACAGATGCTGAATATGATGTAAAAAATAAATTATATTGGTTTGCCGCGAATGGTTCAGGTATTATGTCATACAGACAACTGAGCACCGAAACGCCAGCTATTAGTTATTACAAACCCGCTGGCCCCGCAGTGAATAGTCCTTTTAATATGACTTTTTCTGGCAAAAAATTGTTTGTAGTTCCTGGTGGGCGATGGGTTTTTTATGAACGTCCAGGTTTTATTATGATGTACGAAGACAATGTTTGGTCAAATATTAGTAATTCCTCAATAGAGGCAAAATCAGGAGTAGTATGTCGGGATCTGATTTCTACAACTGTAGATCCAAATGATAATACGCACTTCTTTGCTACAAGTTATAGTAGTGGATTGTATGAATTTAAAAACAATAAAATTTCAGATTATCATAACTTCACTAATAGTACAATCCAGGTTGCAGGCGTAGTTCCACCGGGTTCTTATCAGTATCAAATGTTAGGAAATGCTGTATATGATATGAATGGAAATTTATGGTTAATAAATGATTATGTAGAATATGGTGTGAAAGTCCTTTTGGCAGATAGAACTTGGACGCAGCTCACTTTTCCGGGAGTATCTTCTAAACCATCATTAGGAGAAATTTTGATTTCCAATCAAAATCAAAATCAAAAATGGGTTTATTCAGCTCGTCCACCTCAGGGTCTTTGCGTCTTTGATGATAATGGAACTATAACAGATCAGACCGATGATAAATCTGTTTTTTATCAATCTTTCACTGATCCCGAAAATGAGGCAAGTCCGATTTCCCCAGATTATTATGCCTCAATCGCGCAAGATAAAAATGGCGTAATATGGGTTGGTACTGAACAAGGTCCCCTGCTCTTCCATAATCCTTCGAAGGCATTTGATCAGGGATTTACCTGCTCACGAGTGAAAATACCACGCAATGACGGTACAAACTTAGCCGATTATCTCTTGGTGAATGAAGAAATTAAAGCAATTGCTATAGATGGGGCAAATCGCAAATGGTTAGGCACTAAAACATCTGGTGTTTATCTTATGTCAGAAAACGGACAGGAAACGATTCAACATTTTACCGTATCAAATAGCCCACTACTATCTAACGATATTTTATCTATAGCTATTAATCCTGTCAGCGGTGAAGTGTTTTTTGGTACAGGTCAAGGATTAGTTTCCTATCAAAGTGATGCTGCTGATGCCGGAAGCACATTTGGCGATGTGTATGCCTATCCAAATCCGGTTCGCCAAGGCTATACAGGCGTTATTACAATTACCGGATTAGTTGAAAATACGCAGGTTAAAATTACTGATTTGAATGGAAATTTAGTTTGTGAAACTATTTCAAATGGTAGTATTGCAACCTGGGATGGAAAAGATAAACATGGCAGGAAAGTGAGCACCGGGGTATACTTGGCTATTTGTGCTAATTCGGATGGTACACAAAGTACCATTACAAAGATAATGGTAATTAATTAATCAGTAAAAAATGTGGATGATTTGTATGCTGATGACTAAATGTAGATTTTTTAAAAATAGTTGAATGAAACAAAATAATTTCAATTTTCTACGATTCTATTTTGCTTTTATCGTTGTAATTGGTCATCTCATTGAAATTTCAAAAATTGATGCTTTACAGAAATTTTCACCCTACTTTAGTACTTATATTTCAGTAACTGCTTTTTTTAGTATTAGTGGCTTTTTAATAACAAACAGTTATCTACATACTGATACGTTGAAAAATTATTTTGCGAAACGTGCGGCAAGATTGCTTCCAGCCTATATGCTAGTTGTTGTTGTTTGTGCTGTATTGCTTTCTCTATTAAGTAGTTATTCTTTCGCCGAGTATTTTTTACATCCGCAACTTTTCAAGTATTTAGCAGCAAATCTTAGCTTCTTAAATTTTATTCAACCTTGCTTACCTGGTGTTTTCTTAGGTGATGGACTTACTTGTGATGTAAATGGAGCTTTGTGGACGTTAAAAGTTGAAGTGAGCTTTTATTTGTTAATACCCATTTTATTGTTTTTCTTCCAACGAATAAGACGAAAATATATTTTGTTAATATGTATTTATTTCTTCTCCATTTTATATAGAAACTCATTGGGGCACTTGGCTGATATATCAGGAAGTGGGATATATGCAATGCTGTCTCACCAGCTTCCCGGATTCTTATCTTATTTTGTTAGTGGAATAGCTTTATATTATTATTTTCAACTATTTCAGCGAAATAAAAAATTGCTTTTTGCAATTGCAATTATCGGTTTTGTTTTTGAACGTATTATGGGTTGGGAAATATTAACACCCATATCTTTGTCTATTATTGTATTTGTGATTGCATTTAGTTTTAAACGTTTAAATGCTTTTGCTAAACATGGGGATATTTCTTACGGAATTTATATTTTTCATTGCCCAATTATAAAGGTTGCTACAGATCTTGGCTTTTTTGAACTATATAATCCGTTTTTAGTGGCTTTCGGAATAATTTCCGTCGTCTTATTTGTCGGATTTATTTCCTGGCATGCTGTAGAAAAAAGATTCCTTGTAAGAACTCATTCAATAAGAATTCAGGAATAAAATAATTTTATTTGTTTACTTTAACTTCAGGAAGTAATCTGAGTAGGATACGATTTACATATGCATTTGACATGTGGGTAATACTGGCTTTTTTAAGTGCCTTCATTGTTCAGTTTATTTTGCCGGGGATGCACGAAAGGTATATGTATTTGGGAGATGTATTAGGAGTTCTCTATTATTTGATAGTTCGTAAAAACATACATTTGCCTTTGGAAATTCTGCTTGTATCATTATATTCCAATATTAGATGCTCCCGTTTTAATGATGTTTTACCCATGGAACCGGCTTTTATTATTTATTTGTTAGTTATTATTTTTGCAACTGAAGATTTTATTAAAGACCTAAAAAGTTCAACGAATGAAATTGCTAAATAGAAATAATATTTTTTTGCTTCTGGTAGCGATTGTTTATTCTTTACTCACTGTCCTGTGCTTGGACCATGTATACTTTTGGGACAGTATTCAACTAGTTTCCAAAGAGGCACACTGGTTCTATCTGACTGATTTTAGTTCGTTATTGACGCCGGCACAGAACTCAGGAGCTGAAATTGTTGCCACTGGGTGTCATCCACCTCTAATGGGAATAATGACTGCTGTATTATGGAAAATAGTTGGATACGAACTGTGGGTTTCGCATGTTTTTGTCTTTTTATGGTTTCTGATACTTGTTTTCAATGTTTGGAAATTCGTAAAACTCCTTTTCCCTGAAAAATTTGTAGGTTGGATACTGCTCATTGTTTTGATGGAATCCACCCTTTTGGCTCAATTTACGGTTGCCTCATCTGACTTTATCTTGTTCACAGCATTTGTAATTTCACTTAGGGCTGTTTTAGAGAAGAAACCGTGGTTGTTGACTATCGGTGTCTTTTTTCTTTGTTGCATCAGTATGCGGGGTATATTTGTTGGTGCCATTTTGTTTTTCGTTCACTGTTTTTACAATTATTCCCAATCGGAGCAAAAGTTCGGTTTCTGTTCATTTTCTAAAATTCTTTTACCATATTTCCCAACTTTATTATTGTTAGCAGCCTATTTTGTTTATTATTTTATAGCCCGTGGCTGGTTTTTTTCGAATACTTCAAATAGCCAACACTATTCACAGCCAATTGGATTGGATAAAATGATAAGGCATTTTGCTGAGTTTGGTCTCCGATCCGTTGAAAACGGACGAATCATTATATGGTTGATCGGTTTTTGGGTTGTTTCCCTCTCACTGAAGTCAAAAACACTGTTATCTTCGTATGAAAAAGTGCTTTTGTTGTTTTTTCTTCTTCTGAATGGCTTATATATCCTTTTTATTTTCATTACACAAATGCCATTTTCGGCCAGATATTTTATGCCACAATTTTTCATTTTGACTATCCTGTCAATGATGGGGATAACAAAATATGTAGAAGGTTGGAGAATTAAATTTCTGTTTGTGCTGGTGCTTTGTTTTGAACTGACCGGACATCTTTGGATTTATCCCGAAAAGATTGCCAAGTCTTGGGATTGCACGCTGGCTCATTTGCCTTATTATGAATTGAGAGAAGATTGTTTTGATTATATTGACCAACAGAACTGGGATTATAAGGATATTTCTGCAGGTTTTTGTTTATATGGTGACAGACGTTTTATTGAACTTAAAAACAAAAGCTTGAAGGTTGGTGCCGATACCAAAAGCAGATTTTTTATTTATTCAAATATTTCTAATGTAGAAGATGAATATGTAACTGAATTAAAGAATCCGCATTGTTGGAAGCCAATTAAAACGTTTCATAAAGGAATGGTAATTATAACGATATATCAGAATGAAAACTTTTACAATTTTAAGAAGAAAGATACTTCTTCGCTAACTCTATGAGAATAATAGTATTCGAGAATTCTTTGATAATTGTTTATTAAATTACAGGAACAAAATGAAAATCCAAAAAATAAGAATGAATTCTACAAACTTCTTCCACTCTCCTCCCGATAACTTAAATTGTGCTCAGGCCGTTTTGAAAGGATTTCAAACCGAATTTAGTGTAACAGATCAGGAGATAGATGATTTTCGAGCTTGGGGCGGCGGACGTACTGAAGATGGCGTTTGTGGGGCTTTGTTTGCTGCTGAAAGCTTGCTTCGTCAGGCGGGTAAACTTTCTATTCAAGAAGAATTTTTGGCTCAAGCCGGTGACATTTACTGCTTGAATATTAAAGAAGGTAAATTCTCCTGCGTCGAATGTGTGGGACTGGCCGATGAATTGGTAAAGAATAGAATGAAGTAAGAACCTGATTAATGGTTGACTGCTTTTATGAAATAAAAATAGCATCTACTACGTTGTCTTCCATGTAATTAGATTTGTTTCGTTCCCTAGTATTATAATAGTTTCGTCACCTAAATATTAACTTTGTTGTTTTGTTTGATTTTTTGACTGATATTTACAGTCTGTAATGCTATAAATGGAACTTGCGACATCCCGTCCCCCCGATAGCTATCGGTATTACGGGACTATTGACTACAAACTATAAACTAACCCTAAACTATTTCTTATTAATCAGATTCATGAACTCTTCCCGTGTTTTAGCTTGTTGAAAAACTCCGGTAAAATCGGAAGTGGTGGTAATTGAATGTTGTTTTTGAACTCCTCTCATTTGCATGCACAGGTGTTGCGCTTCAATTATAACCATCACACCCATGGGATTCAGCGTATTTTGAATACATTCTTTTATTTGCGTGGTCATGCGTTCCTGTACTTGCATACGTCTGGCGAAAATATCCACTATGCGGGCTATTTTACTGAGTCCTGTGATTTTTTTGTTGGGAATGTATGCTACGTGGGCTTTCCCAAAAAATGGAAGGATATGATGTTCGCACATCGAATAAAAATCTATGTCCTTAACGATCACCATTTGTCGGTAATCTTCTGTGAAAGTTGCCGAACGGATTACTTCTTCCGGATCCTGACCGTATCCTTGCATTAAAAACTGCATGGCACGCGAAACTCTTTCGGGCGTTTTAATTAATCCTTCCCTTTCTACGTCTTCACCCAAAAGTTTGATAATTTGCTTATAATGTTCAGCTATTTGCGCTGTTTTTTCTGTATTGAAAGGTACTGGTTGATTTATATCGAAATCCATGGTTATTTATTTTGAAACGGAAGTTAATATCTGATCCCTGACAGTGTAGATTTCGCTACGCATGTGAGGAAAGGCTTCTATCAATTCGGAGCGGAAGGCTTGTGCTTCTGCATGCGATCTGAAATCACCGACTCTTACTTTCCAGAAAGGAGACGTATAATTGACGTAAATTGCTTGATCGGGAAATTCTTCCCTAATCTGTTTTTCAATCTGAAAAGCCTCGTTTTTTGCGGTTCGTTGCGTATTGCTCGAAAAAACCTGAACGCGATATCCGCTGATTGTATTTGTTCCCCTCGAAGAGTTTGCCGAAGAACTTACATTCCTCTTGCTGGCAAGGAGCAGTTCGACGCGTTTGTCCTGATGAATATTTACTGACGCATGAGTTGCCGAATCATCCGTTGCAAGTGTTTCGAAAATATTGTGTTGTTTCGAATCTAAAATCTGTTGAGCCGGTAAAATCCAGGCAAACATCATTAGTGCTAAAACTAAAGGAAGGCGTATTTTGTTTATCATTTTTCTCAAAAAATTACGGTGCAAAGTTATAAAAATGTTACGGTTTATTAGTCAAGTTAGGCAAAATAGTTCCTTTTGATGATTGTTCTCCCATTTTAAGGGGCGTTTTTTGCGAAAAGAATGCTTATCTTTGTTCCTGTTGTATCAATTTGTCAATATGAAACGAACGAACAAATGACCAGAAAATACATGAATAAAGATAAAATAGTAATCATAGTTGCCGGTGGAAAAGGAGAGCGGATGAAGTCCATTATTCCTAAACAATTCATTGAAATCCAGGCTAAACCCCTGCTTATGCATACTATTCAGGCGTTTCTGCGTTATGATGTTACCATTCAACTAATTGTTGTTTTACCCTCCGATCAGATAGAATTCTGGAAGGCACTCTGCAAAAAACATGCCTTTGATTTTCCCCATCAAATAGTGTCAGGTGGACAAAATCGTTTTTATTCAGTGAAAAAAGGTTTAGAGCTTGTGTCTCATTCAGCGATGGTGGCAGTACACGATGGTGTTCGTCCGTTGGTGAGTGTTGAAACTATTTCGCGTTGTTTTGATGAAGCTGAAATAAATGACACAGCTATTCCTGTGGTCGATTTGGTTGATAGTATCCGACAACTAACAGTAGAAGGAAGTCAGTCGGTCGATCGTACAGCTTTTAAACTTGTTCAAACTCCACAGGTCTTTGAAGCCGGATTACTGATGAGAGCTTATGAACAGGAATATTCTTCCCTTTTTACTGATGATGCTTCTGTGGTAGAAGCAATGGGAGCGCAAATTAGTTTGGTGGAGGGCAATCGCGAAAACATTAAAATCACAACGGCTTTTGATTTGAAAATGGCTGAAATCCTACTCGAAAATTCGAATTTTTAAATTCAATGCATTTAAAAACCAACAAAATTCAATGGCTTGACATCCTCCGAACCTTAGCTATCCTTGCTGTTATTTTTATTCATATAACTTCTCCATTGGTTAATATGAACTATATAAAAAATATGCACTATTGGTGGATTGGGAATGTAGTTATGAGTGCATCGCGCTTTGCTGTTCCAATATTTTTAATGCTGAGCGGAGCTTCTATGCTGGGAAAAGAATATAAGCTGGGTGAATTTTACAAAAAAAGAATTGTACGTGTGCTTGTTCCCTTTCTTTTTTGGATGGTTGCCTATTGGATTTTCCGCTGGACTATGCTTTTGCCCAAACTGCAACCTCAAAATATTCAGGATGTAATTAAATGGGCGGTCGATTTGTTTTTAAAAGAGGGCATTTCAAAGCATTTCTGGTATATTTACATGATTTTAGCAATTTACCTGTTTTTGCCTTTTATCGGCAGGGCATTACGTAAATTAAATAGTTCAACTATTTTGGTCTTGTTGATGGGTTGGATTATGCTTGCTTTCGCATGCCGGTCATTACCCATAAATCAATATTGCTGGACAGCCGATTATGCGAATAAATTTTTAGGCTACTTCCTACATTCCGGGTATTTGGTATTGGGATATTACCTTAGTAAATTGCCGGTTATTACCCCGAAAATTCGATTTTCGGCGGCAATCCTATATTTGTTGAGTGTGGGGGTTGCAGCAATTTTTGCTTACTATAATAGTAAAAATGCACACAAACTTGAATTGAGTATTTATAGTAATTTGTCTGTTAATTCAATAATTCAGTCCATTGCCATATTTATTTTTGTAAAGGATTTATGTATTAAGAATAAGTATATTTCATTGATTCAAAGTAATATCAGTGACTACAGTTTCGGTATTTATCTGGTACATATTATAGTTATTGGGATTTTGTTTCGCTTCGGAATCTATTGGTCTTTTGCTTATCCACTGATTTCGTTACCTTTGCTGTCAGCAATGGTGTTAATCTGTTCGCTTGCAATTCTGTTTGTGCTCAAAAAAATCCCTTTGGGGAAATATGTAGCCGGGTAAGTTTAGTATTCATATTCCTTTCTATGCAGATTGCCTGTTTGAAATTATTGAAAATGAATTGTATTTTGTAACGAAATTTCCGAAAATAAATCTTATCACGCAATATAGATAAGTGAAATAATTTCATCCTGGATATAAAGTAACTGATAATCTTTAACTTATTGACGGGAACTAAGTGAGAGCCCCAAAAGTGAATCAACTGATATTATTCAAATTAAAGTAAAAAATTTTAATAATTCGAATTGGGAATGTGAACAGCTTGTTTTTTTTTTATATTAAAGATATGGATATTTTTTTCCAGGATATTAAATTTCTTCCCGGGGTAGGACCCAAGAGGGCAGAATTGTTAGACAAAGATCTCGGCATACGTTCTGTCGAAGATTTGTTGCGGCATTATCCGTACAAATATATCGACAGAAGCCGGTTCTATTATTTGCATGAAATTACCGAGAATATGCCTTTTGTTCAGGTTAAAGGGCAGATTTTACGTTTCGAGAAAGTTGGGGAGGGACGTACACAACGTCTGACAGCCATCTTTTCGGATGGAAATGAGACTATTGAACTGGTGTGGTTTAAAGGCATCAAATTTGCTCAGGAGAAATACCGGGCCAAGGTAGAATACGTAATTTTTGGAAAGCCAACGGCATTCAACGGTCGGTTTAATATAGTTCATCCCGAAATTGAGATTGCCTCACAAATGCCTCCAGTGGAGCAAATGGGTTTGCAGCCCTTTTACAATACGTCCGAAAAAATGAAAAGTTATTTTCTGAATTCCAAAGCCATTCAGAAAATTATTTTTCCGCTGATACAAAGTATTAAAAGTGGAATTCCTGAAACGTTACCTGCTTATATTTTACAGCGATTTGGACTTCTCAATCTCACCGAATCCTTAGTAAATGTCCATTTTCCGAAAAACGCACAAGTACTTAATAAAGCACGTCAGCGCCTTAAATTTGAGGAATTATTCTATATACAACTTAGTATACTTCGGTTAACCAAATGGCGCGATCAGCATTTTGTTGGTTTTGTTTTTGGGACTATTGGTCACTATTTCAATACTTTTTTTACCGATTATCTGCCTTTTGAACTTACTAATGCCCAAAAAAGGGTGTTGCGAGAGATTCGGATTGATGTGGCTTCGGGCAGACAAATGAACCGCTTACTTCAGGGTGATGTGGGAAGCGGAAAAACATTGGTGGCATTGATGGCCATGCTGATGGCAGTGGACAATGGTTACCAGGCATGCCTGATGGCTCCGACCGAAATTCTGGCAAATCAACATCTTGCCACCCTGAAAGAACAGTTGGGTGATATAGGTATAAATGTTGCTTTGCTTACCGGTTCTACCCGCCCCAAAGACAGAGTGATACTGCATGAGAAACTTCGTAGTGGCGAGTTAAATATTCTGATTGGAACCCATGCATTAATTGAAGATACCGTTCAGTTTGCCAATCTGGGTTTGGTAGTTATCGATGAACAACATCGTTTCGGTGTGGAGCAGCGATCGAAGCTTTGGAAAAAGAATGATCAACCACCACATGTTTTGGTAATGACTGCTACGCCCATTCCACGCACCCTTGCAATGACTGTTTATGGCGATTTGAGTGTTTCCGTCATCGACGAACTGCCACCTGGCAGAAAGCCAATCCAAACTTATCACTATTACGAAAATAAACGTCAGGCTCTAAACGGCTTTGTAGCTAAGCAACTGGAAGCAGGACGTCAGGTTTATATTGTTTATCCACTGATTCAGGAATCGGAAAAAATGGATTTACGTAATCTGGAAGAGGGTTATGAATATATCTGCGGTGTGTTTCCTCACTATAAAGTAAGTAAGGTTCATGGAAAATTAAAAGCTGCTGAGAAAGAATTTCAGATGCAGCGTTTTGTAACCGGTGAAACGCAAATTATGGTTGCTACTACGGTAATAGAGGTGGGTGTCAATGTTCCGAATGCTTCGGTAATGATAATTGAGAGTGCGCAGCGATTCGGCTTGTCGCAATTGCATCAGTTACGTGGAAGGGTAGGACGGGGTGCAGAACAATCGTTTTGTGTTTTGCTTACCGGTTTTAAACTGGCAGCCGACACCCGAAAGCGAATGGAAATTTTGGTTAGAACCAACGATGGATTTGAAATTTCGGAAGCCGATTTACAGATACGTGGACCCGGCGATTTAGAGGGAACCCAACAAAGTGGTTTACCTTTCGACCTGAAAATAGCAAGTCTGGCTTTGGATGGTAAAATGCTTGAGATAGCCCGTAGGGCTGCTATGGATATTTTAGAAGTGGATCCAAAATTAGAAAATAACGAAAATAAGGTATTGGCAGACCAATTGCGGAAAATGAAATCCAATACATTAAATTGGGGCGTTATTAGTTAAAAAAACAAAACATTTTTTGCCTGAATCTGCCATTTATTTATATTTGGGGAGCATTAATCAAAAAATCTATACTTCATCACACAATTTATGGAAAAAACACTTGTCATTATAAAGCCCGGTGCTATGCAAAGGGAGTTGATTGGAGAAATTATTCATCGCTTTGAAAGAAAAGGTTTGCAAGTTTGCGGGATTAAAATGATGCAATTGACCGATGAAATTCTGGGTGAACATTACGCGCATTTGGCACAACGTTCTTTTTTTAAAAGGATTAAAGATTCCATGATGATAACTCCAGTGATTGTCTGCTGTTTAAAGGGCCTTGATGCCGTACATATTGTACACTCAATGGCTGGAGTAACAAACGGACGTGAGGCTCAACTGGGGACTATTCGGGGCGATTATAGTGTGAGTGTTCAGGAAAATATCATTCACACATCCGATACAATTGAGAATGCTGCAATTGAAATAATCCGTTTTTTTAGAAATGATGAAATCTTCGAGTTTAAACAAAACAGTTTAGATTTTTTATATGCCAACGACGAAATTTAATAAATATGCCTTTTTCTTTTAAATTATATCTCCCCATTACAATTTTACTTCTATCATCTTGTGGTGTATTCTCACAGCATGCCAATTTTTCGCTTGCTAAAAAGAATACATCCTCGTTGAAAGATAGTACCAATATATACCATAAAATGTTTAACGATCGTTCCGATGATTTAATGGAAAATCATCCGGCTGACGATATTTACAATTTCATTTGGACCAGAGAAAGAATTAACCCGTATAAAATACCGCTCGATAGCTTACCCGATTCGGTTCGTATCGACTGCTCTCATTTCGTAGTTCCCACACATGGCAGCATTACTTCGCCTTATGGCCCTCGTCACTATCGCTTTCATTATGGTTTAGACCTGAGAGTGAAAATTGGAGATTCCATTGTTTCGGCTTTCTCGGGTAAAGTCCGAATTATCGATTACGAAGCCCGTGGATATGGACATTATGTAGTAGTACGTCATAACAATGGTCTTGAAACTGTATATGCTCACCTGTCGAAAGTATTGGTAGAGCATAATCAGAATGTAAAAGCGGGTGAACTGATTGCTTTAGGTGGAAATACAGGACATTCTACCGGACCTCACTTACATTTTGAAATGCGATATATTGGCAATGCCATTAATCCGGCCAACATTGTGAATTTCACCACTGGTCTCGTTAATCATTCCAGCTATTTGCTCACCAAGCGGAACTCATTCTTTTATCAACGCGAGGTAAAAGCAGTGAAAGTTACAAGATACTACAAAGTACGTAAGGGTGATACATTAAGCGAGATTGCAGCACGAAACGGAACCAGTGTAAATGCTTTGAGTAGACTGAATGGTCTAAAGAAAAATAAATTGCTGAAACTGGGTCAGAATATACGTATCAGATAAATTGATAACTGAAATATATAATAAAAAACCGCCTTCATTTCGATGAAGACGGTTTTTTTTGTAGAATTTCTTTAGTATTAATACCTGTAATGTTCAGGTTTGTAAGGACCATCAGCATTAATGCCAATGTATGCAGCTTGTTCCGGAGTAAGGCGGGTGAGTTTAACTCCCAGTTGTTCCAGGTGTAACCGGGCAACTTCTTCGTCCAGGTGTTTAGGCAGGCGATAAACGTTAACCTCATACTTTTTGGTGAATAACTCAATTTGAGCCAAAGTCTGATTGGTAAACGAATTGCTCATAACAAATGAAGGGTGACCGGTAGCGCAACCTAAATTTACTAAACGGCCATCTGCCAGTAATAAAATGCTGTGTCCGTCAGGAAAAATGTATTTGTCGACCTGAGGTTTGATATTGACACAAACTATTCCCGGGAAATTTTTCATTTTTTCTACCTGAATTTCATTATCGAAGTGTCCGATGTTGCAAATGATGGCACCGTCTCTCATTTTTTCGATATGTTCCAAACGGATAATATCCCGGTTTCCGGTAGTAGTAACGTATATGTTGCCTTCGGCTAATGCATCTTCAACTGTACTTACTTCGAAGCCTTCCATAGAAGCTTGAAGTGCACAAATTGGATCGATTTCAGTAACAATAACGCGGGCACCATAGGTGCTCATCGAACGGGCACAACCTTTACCAACATCACCGTATCCACAAACAACCACTACCTTACCGGCAAGCATAATGTCTGTGGCACGTTTAATCCCGTCGGCAAGTGATTCACGACATCCGTACAGGTTGTCGAATTTCGATTTGGTAACTGAGTCGTTCACGTTGAAAGCAGGGAAAAGTAACGATCCTTCTTCCAACATTTGATACAAACGGTGAACGCCTGTAGTCGTTTCTTCCGATACACCACGTATTTCGGGAGCCATGTTGCTCCAGATGCCGTTTTCTTCTTTCAAAACATTTTTCAGGATAGAATATAGCAAACGCTCGTCTTCTCCATCGGCTTTTTTGTCGAGTACTGAAGCATCTTTTTCAGCTGCAACACCCACGTGAATCATCATGGTAGCATCACCACCATCATCTACGATCACGGTTGGTCCTTTATGTCCATCAAAAGTTAAAGCCTGAAGTGTACACCACCAGTATTCTTCCAGAGTTTCACCTTTCCATGCATAAACAGGAACTCCAGTAGCTGCAATGGCTGCTGCTGCGTGATCCTGCGTAGAGTAAATGTTGCAACTGCACCAACGCACTTCGGCACCCAGTTCAACCAAGGTTTCTATCAGTACGGCTGTTTGAATGGTCATGTGTAAAGAACCCATGATACGAGCACCTTTCAGTGGTTTTTCCTGTCCGTATTTTACCCTTAATGCCATCAAGCCTGGCATTTCTTTTTCAGCTAATTCAATTTCCTTGCGACCAAATTCGGCCAACGACATGTCGGCTACTTTGTAAGGCAAGGTGGTGAATAATTTTGTTGTATCCATATTTGTTTTTAATTGTTTGATTTTTATCTTATTGATTATAATAAGGGAGCGCAAAGGTACGAATTTTCGATGGAAATATATATCTTTGTTGGCATTATAATTATTCCATACTTAGGAGAGTTTTTAATAAATCCATGATTGTTGATATTCATACCCATCATTTGTCGGCAGGAACTTTCACCGCTATCCGTAATTTATCCTTTTCTGAGGCCGAAACCATTTTTGCATCGAATGAGAACGGTTTGTTTTCGGTAGGTTTCCATCCATGGATGGCGAATGAATTTTCTTCTGAATCGTTTGCTTTACTCAAAAAATGGATAGTGGATGAACGATTGGTTTTTTTAGGAGAGTGTGGCCTGGATAAAAACAGCACGACCCCTGTTAACCAACAACTTGCTGTTTTTGAACAACAAATATTACTTTCGGAACTTCAGAGAAAGCCGCTTTTAATTCATTGTGTGGGATGTTACAATGAACTCTTCAGCCTCAAGAAAAAATTGAATCCCCGTCAACTTTGGATTATTCATGGATTCAGGGGAAAACCTCAATTAGCCGTTCAGGCTTTGAATGCCGGTTGTGCATTATCGTACGGTGAGCATTTTAATGTAGAAAGTGTACGATGCACTCCATTGGATAAATTGTTTGTAGAAACGGATGAAAGCATCGTGTCTATAGAAGAAATATACCGCGAAATTGCTGTTGCAAAAAGCTGCCTGGTAGAAGATTTATCAGCCGGCGGAGCATTTATTAGCGTTTTAGCAAAAAAAACGGTTTAAATAGTTCAGGGGTTCGGATGCAGATTAGATTTCTCTTTCGGCCGTGTGTTAAAATTATTGTTTCATCTACTTTTAAAAATTAAACTCAAACTCCCATTCTATTTATTTTTGTACCTTTGTCTCTCTTAAAAAAAACAGACTTTAATCATGAAAAAAATATCGTCATTCCTCCTGATAAGTATTTTAGTTCCTACGCTTTGTGCGCAAGGCATTTCATCCATGCAGCAACGTAAGCTGGCAAATGCACTCTCTGCAATTTCCAGCTTGTATGTGGACAGCATAAACGATAAAAAAATCGTTGAGAGTGCTATCGAATCTGTACTGAAAGGATTAGATCCACATTCTGTTTATATACCTAAAGAAGAAGTGGAGCGTGTTAATGAGCCACTCGAAGGTAGTTTCGAAGGTGTGGGCATTCAATTTCAGTTACTTCAGGATACGCTTTTGGTTGTGCAAACCGTAGCCGGTTGTCCTGCCGAGAAAGTTGGAGTTTTGCCAGGTGATCGCATTGTTTATATTGGCAGTGAGTTAATTGCCGGTGTAAAGATGCAAAATTCTGATATTATGAAGCGTTTACGCGGACCGAAAGGAACTGAAGTGACGGTAAAAATCAAAAGAAACGGGAAGCCGGAATTGATGGAATTTACGATTGTCAGGGACAAAATCCCAATTTACAGCGTAGATGCTACCTATATGATAGGCAAAGACATAGGTTATATAAAAATTAATAATTTTGGAAGTTCTACTGTCGAAGAATTCCGCAAAGCGTTTACAACACTGAAAAGCAAGGGAATGAAAGATCTCATTCTCAGTCTGCAAGGCAATGGTGGCGGGTATCTGAGTGCTGCTATTCAGTTGGCCGACGAATTTTTGATACGCGACCGACTTATTGTTTATACTAAAGGACTCAATCAGCCCAAAAGTGTTGCAGAGTCTACAGCAATTGGACAATTTGAAACAGGTAAACTCATAGTTTTGGTAGATGAATATTCTGCTTCGGCCAGTGAAATTGTTTCGGGTGCTTTGCAGGATTGGGATCGTGCAATTATTGTGGGTCGCCGAACCTTTGGAAAAGGACTGGTTCAACAACAACTGCCGTTGATCGATGGCTCGATGATGCGTCTTACTACTGCACGATATTATACACCAACCGGACGTTGTATCCAAAAATCATATAAAGATGGGGCTGCCAAATATGAACTCGACCTGGTGAATCGTTACAATAATGGAGAACTGTTGCATGCCGACAGCATTCACTTCCCCGATTCCTTACGCTATCAAACGCTTAACCTTCGCCGTACCGTTTATGGTGGCGGTGGCATTATGCCCGATATTTTTGTTCCTATCGACACAACACTTTACACCGATTATCATCGCAAAATTGTTGCCCGCGGTGTAGTGAATAAAGTATGTGCGCAATATATTGATAAGAATCGTACAGAACTGAAGAAAAAATATGCTTCTTTCGATAAATTCAAGAAAGATTACGAAGTGAACGAAGACTTTTTAAATCAATTGGTTAGTACAGCCACGAAAGATTCAATACCGCTGGATTCTGCCCAATTCGCCAAATCGAAACCGTTGATTAAGTTACAATTGAAAGCTTTAATTGCCCGCGATTTGTGGGAAATGAATGAATATTACCAGATTATGGATGCCGAAAACGAATCGTTATTGAAAGCCATAGAATTATTACAAACGCCCGGTGCTTACGATGAGATGCTCAAGAAAGAAAATGAATAAGCTGATTTACATCGTTTTATAGTCATTAAAGTTAGAAGAGTTTGCTGACAACGGTAAACTTCTCTAACTTTTTTAAGTAACACCCAAACCTATACTGACCATAAATCCAGTATCGAATTTATAGCATAAATAATGTCCGATCAGATAATAACTTACATACGAGTAAATTGGATTGAAATAGTCGGGGCGATTTTAAGCCTGATTTATTTGTATTTTTCGATCAAACAAAAAGTGAGTCTGTGGATTTACGGCTTTTTGTGTTCGGCTATGTACATTGTTGTTTTTTTTCAAAGTAAATTCTACGCCGACATGACTCTGCAGTTTTATTATCTGGCAGTTAGCGTGTACGGTTGGATACACTGGCAGAGAGGGACGCAACATGCAGGAACCGAACTGCCTGTAACCCGCCTGACCAAACGTTTATCCATTTATTCAGGCCTGTCGCTGGTTCTGATTTTTGTACTTTATTACTACGTTTTGGCAAATTTCACCGATTCACCTATTCCTATTGCCGATTCGTTTACCACAGCATTAAGTGTTGTAGCTACCTGGATGCTGGCACAGAAGATGCTTGAAAACTGGCTGCTCTGGATTGTAGCTGATGCTCTGTTGGTTGGGCTGTTCATTTACAAAGACTTATACCCAACGGCTATTTTATTTGTAATTTATACCATTATGGCCGTGGTGGGATATTTCCAATGGAGAAAAACAATGCGTCTGAATGCTTGTGCGGTGATATAAAAACGATTGGGTGTTAGTAATTGGTCGCCGGAGAGCTTTTCGAACCCATTTATCTTTTAAAAATGACTATCTGTTTCTAAGCGACAAAGGTTCTTCGTTTTTAAAAATAGTGGAGTAGGAATAAATAAAGGAAAATAATATGGCAAAAAAACATAAAAAGAAAGTTTCAGACGTTGAGGAGCAGGAAGAAGTTTCAAACCCAAAAGAACTTGATTCGTTTTATGCCTGGGATGGAGATACGTTGATACTGAATGTTATTGGGACGCCAAGCGCTAAACGTGATGCTGTTGGCAAAGTAAAAGGAACTCATCTCAAGGTAAGCGTGAGAGAAGCACCACGGGGCGGGAAAGCAACGGACTATATGGTTCGATTTTTAGCCGGTGAATTTGAAGTTTCTGCTAAAAATATTCAGGTCGTTTCCGGCCGGTTTAATGTGAATAAACAATTTCGAATAAAAGATCCCCAAAAATTACCAGCCGAAATATTGCGCGAAGAAATTCCGGTAATAGTAGAAAAATCAACCCGTAAGCACAAAAGATAATTTAGTACCAACCCGGCATCTCTGTCTATCCTTTCTCCTGTTTCTGTAATCACTTTCTAAACTCTAAACTCTAAACTCTCAACCTCTAAACTTTATCAACCCTCAACTTTACATAAAATTTTGCAATCCAATGAGTTTTTTGTTCTCTTTTTTCTTCCAAAACCAGTTATTCACCTTGTAGGTAATATACGCACTTCCGGCACCAAGCAAAGCACCTCCGAGTACATCTGAGGGGTAGTGTACGCCGAGGTTCATTCGTGAGTAACCCACCGAGCAGGCCCAGAAATAACCCGGTGCGATGATGTACCATTTGGGATATTTTAAACTAAGTGCCGTGGCCGTGGCAAAAGCCAGTGAAGTGTGCCCGGAAGGAAAGGAGTGAGATTTTTCGGTGGTATAGGGTATTATTTGATCGGGGTAAGAATCATAAGGACGTGGTCTGTTTATGGCACGTTTTAATGAATAGGTCAATACACCATCTACTCCAATACTAAATCCAACATACAATGCACTTTTAAGTAAATCGTCATTTTTTTCCATCAATGCTACTACTCCCATAACCAGGGGTGTGGACAGAGCAACAGCTGTGGTGGTATTGCTTACAAAAATTGAATATTGCCTAAGGCTGTTCGGAGAGGCACTATTTATGCTTTTTAAAAGCTTAATATCTGTATTTTGCGACCAAACTTGCGTACTTAATATTGAAAATGTACTCCAAAGCAGAATAATTGTCGTAAATTTGCGCATATTTTTTTTGCCAAAGGTAAATCAATTTGAGCGAACAAACAAGGTGCTTATTTATAGTTTATAGTTTCTAGTTTATAGCGGATAGTTTATAGTCCAGAGAGCGGGATGACGCAAGCTTCATTGGTAGTTGGTTACTCCTGTATTCAAGGAAAATAGGACTATTAGAAGTGACATTGTTTATTAATAAGGCAGAGCTACAATGATGGATTCTATAAGCGCTGACTAATAATTATTTCTATTTCTGTAAATGAGATATTTACAGTTTTAGTTCTATCCATTTATAACCTGGTTTTCTTTAACATCGAGCCTTTCGAACTTTTCAAACTTCTAAATGATTAAAATTGCCATTCTCGGACCTGAATCTACAGGGAAAACAGAATTAGCCAAAGGATTAGCCGAACATTTCAATGCACCGTGGGTTCCGGAATATGCCCGCGAATACATCGAAAAACTGACTGTTCCATATGTATATGACGATGTTTGTGTTATCGCCAAAAAGCAAATTGAACAAGAAAAGCAATATGCCGAAAACAAGAAAGGTAAGGGCGGATATGTTTTTTTTGATACTGATTTGATTATTACCAAGGTCTGGTTTGATTATCGTTTCGGTGCATCACCCGATTTTGTAAAAGATAGATTGAAAGTCGGTTTCTTTGATTTATACCTTCTTTGTGCACCCGATTTGCCCTGGGAGCCCGATCCGGTTCGGGAACATGGAAACGATAGGGAGTTCTTTTTTAATTGGTATGAAAAAGAAATAGAACAAACAGGAAAAGCCTGTGTTGTTATAACTGGAACAGGATCCATACGCTTAAAGAATGCTTTGAATGCTTTGGCGGACTTGAAAATCTAAACCGATTTGTTGTAAAGTTTAAAGAGACGAAAATTATTTTTTCTTGAAAATTATAATCTCTAAAAAGGGAATACGAAATGATATTCTCCGATAAAAGTGAGAAAAACTAAGTATAAGGAGACATAAAAAAAAGGTTTCTTCCTAAACAATTAATCATGAAAGAAATTTTTTCCAGTGGTTTTTCTGTTTGACTAAATAGTTACAAATGAATAAAAAAATATTAGACACTATCAAAAAACTTTCCGAAATGGAAGGTTTCAAGGCCGTTTGCCACGAAAAGGCTCAGAACGATCCCATGCCTTCTACCGATGTGTTGCAAGAAATTGTACAGTTGGTTCGCTCCATTTTGTTCCCCGGATATTATGGCGATTCAGCAGTTAATTCTCACACCATGTTGTACCATATTGGTGTGAATATCGACCGCTTGCAATTGTTACTGGCCCAGCAAATTAAAGCTGGTATCTGTTTTAATACAGAATCTAAAACAGAGATTTGTAATGATCTGGATAAAACGGCAAAAGAAAAGTCAACTTCATTCATTTTACAGTTACCCGCCATACGTGAACAGTTGCATACCGACGTTATTGCTACGTACAATGGCGATCCGGCAGCAAAAAGTTATGGTGAAGTCATTTTTTGCTATCCCGGCATACGGGCTATCAGCAATTACCGTATTGCCCATGCCTTGCTAAAACTCGATGTCCCGCTTATTCCACGCATCATCACCGAAATGGCGCATTCGGAAACGGGTATCGATATTCACCCGGGTGCTACCATAGGTGATTATTTTACTATCGACCATGGAACAGGTGTGGTGATTGGCGAAACTACGATTATAGGTCGAAATGTAAAAATGTATCAGGGCGTAACGCTGGGTGCGAAAAGTTTTCCGCTGGATGAATATGGAAATCCGATTAAAGGCATTATTCGTCATCCGCGTATAGAAGATAATGTCATCATCTATTCCAATTCCACCATTTTAGGCCCAATCACGGTAGGCGAAGGAGCGGTAATTGGAGGAAATCTATGGATAGATGCGGATGTAACGGCTGGAGCAAGATTGGCGCAAACAAAAGAAATTAAAAGCAATATAAATATAGTATAGTGTCTGCGATTGCAGGTTTAACGAAGTAACAATCGCTTGTAAATACAATTAAGAAAAAACGATACAATATATAAATATGGAATTTGAAATGATTGCGAAAACCTTTCGGGGTTTGGAAGAAGTATTGGCTACCGAATTGGTGAATATTGGTGCAAACAATGTTCAGCTACAAAGGCGTGCGGTAAGTTTTACCGGCGATAAAGCCCTCATGTATAAGGCTAATTTGTGCTGCCGTACGGCTTCGCGCATCCTGAAGCCGATTGTGGTATTTGAAGCTGCTAACCCCGACGAGGTTTACGAACAAGTCAAAAAAGTAAACTGGAGCGACTACATGTCGGTTGATAGCACCTTTGTTATCGATTCTACCGTTTATTCCGAAGAATTCCGTCACTCCAAATTTGTGGCATACCGGGTGAAAGATGCCATTGCAGACTGGTTTATGGAGCGTTTCGAAAAACGTCCATCTGTTCGTTTGGATGGTGCACAGGTAATGATCAATATTCATATTTCATCTACCCACTGTACCCTGTCGCTGGATAGCTCTGGTGAATCACTGCACAAACGTGGATACCGTGTAATGCAAACCGAAGCTCCCCTCAACGAAGCACTGGCTGCCGGCATGTTGCTTTTGGCCGACTGGAAAGGTCAATCTAACTTTTTGGATCCTATGTGCGGATCGGGGACATTGCTGATTGAAGCAGCACTTATTGCCTTAAACATCCCACCCGGCATCTATCGTAAAGGTTTTGCATTCGAAAAATGGGCTGATTTCGATCAGGAACTTTTCCATACCTTGTATAATGACGATGAATATGAACGACCATTTGATTTTAAAATCTACGGTTCCGACAATTCACCTCAGGCAATCAGAATAGCCGAACAAAACGTGAAAAGCGCCGGATTGGGTAAATATATAGAATTACAGGTGATGCCGGTTCAAAAACTCGAAGCACCAGCTCCCAATTGCATGATAGTAACCAATCCTCCTTACGGGGAACGTATACAGTCGGATGATATTTATGGCTTATATGCCGCCCTGGGAACTACTGTGAAACACAAATTCACAGGGAGTACAGTTTGGGTGATCAGCTCGCACGACGAATGTCTCGATAAAATTGGTCTGAAGCCAACTGAAAGGATAGGTTTACTTAACGGTGCCCTCGATTGTTGGTATTGCCGTTACGATATTTTTTCCGGAAAACGGAACGACTTCGTAGCAAGGCGTCAGGAGAACAAACCGGATGAAGTAGAATAAAATCGTCGCTTTGCGGTAATTTAGACATACATTTACTGAAAAAGGCCCTGGATAGAGAACTATTCATGGCCTTTTTCATTCGTTTTGTCTGTCGAAATTGAATTGATCTTTTTAGTTTTCCATTTCCATTTCTGTTTACTTTGGGCAGCTTGTCAAGACTCTCAGCTGATTACGGTCTTTGTTCAAAAAAAAATCAATAAATTGAAAAAAGAAATCACCAAAAGGCTTGTCAATTCCAAAAAATACCTTACTTTTGCACCGCAATCGCCCAGATGGCGGAATTGGTAGACGCGCTGGTCTCAAACACCAGTGGATTTATTTCCATGCCGGTTCGATCCCGGCTCTGGGTACATTAAACCCCTGATAATCCTTTGTAATATAAGGTTTTATCAGGGGTTTTTGTTTTGGTGCCGGTGCATCATTGGATTGTTTGTATAGGATTTAATCGAAATATTGTTTTTCTTTTTGGATCAAGGTTTTAAAACAGATTTTTATCTTGCGTGATCTGTGCTTTTATAATATCGCAAAATATATTTTAAATAGCCCTGTTTTTTGTAGCTCAATCGTATATATTTTTTTTTTTTTTCTTAAAATAAAATAGTAGATTCGGCTTATTACGAATTGTAAATTCATTCTTTTCATTCTTCCTTTAAAAAAGATGCGGGAACGCTCATATTCCTGTTTAATATCGCACAATTACGGATACAGAAAGTGAATTCTGTTAATTATCAGTCTTTTTGCCATTTATTCGGTACAACATCCCTAATTTATCTTTTTGTAAATGCTATAAGGTACTGTATTGTAGTATTTTGAACGAAGCGTTTTGGACTTTTTAAGTCTAAAGACTATGAAGGTACATTCATAGTCATCGATAATTTTTTAGATTCACCCGCTGAATGCTTTGCTTTACAAAATCAACTTCGATCTTATTCTAAATTCATTCAAACCGAATTGACGTTAAAACAAAATCTGTTTCACTTTTTTATAAGTTGTTGCAGTGACTTTGGAAAAAAGTAAGTGCACAGCTAAATAGCATACTATTAGATTTGTAGTCTTTGTTTTGATATTGGTTAATGCTTTTAGTTGATTAATTAAACGCTTTTTAATCCATTTTTTAATCCTACAATCCTTTATTTGTACCTGAAAGTAAAAAGTCATAGACGAATAACCTTAATTTCACATTATGAACACCCGAATGAATCTAATGTTTTTTGTAGCTTTATTTTTTCTTCCTGTATTTGCGCAGAAGGATTATACTAAATATGTAATGCCAATTATGGGTAGCCAGAGTGAATTCACTTTGTCGAACGGAAATTTGTATCCGGCAACAGCTCTGCCTTGGGGAATGAATCATTGGTCGCCTCAAACTGCTACAAAAAACGATGAACGCTGGTTCTATTCTTATAATAGTTATCATATAACTGGACTTCGTCAGACTCATCAGCCTAGCCCCTGGACAGGAGACTATGGCGTCTTTTCATTAATGCCAACTGTTGGTAAAAAGAAATTTCTGGAAGACGAACGTAAGAGCTGGTTCTCGCATAAAGCAGAAACGTCGTTACCTCACTATTATAAAGTATACTTAGCAGATTATAATGTAACTGCAGAGCTTACACCTACCGAACGATCATGTATAATGCGTTTTACTTTTCCCGAAACAAATCAGGCTAATGTTGTGATTGATGCTTTTGCCCGGGCATCTTATATAAAGGTAATTCCTGAGGAAAATAAGGTGATAGGCTACTCTACCGATCGTATTGGATATGAGGACCAACGTGTGCCGTCTAACTTTAAAAATTATTTCGTCATTTATTTTGATAAACCAATTCAGAACTACTCTATCTGGAAAGACGATATGCTAATTGACGGAAAAACCGAAACTTTAGGAAAGCGTAGTGGTGGTGTAGTCTCTTTTTCTACTAAGAAAGGAGAAGCCATCCAAGCAAGAATTTCATCTTCATTTATTAGTTGGGATCAAGCGGAGCAGAATTTAAAAAATGAAATTGCAGGACGTAATTTCGATGAGGTTTGTGCTGAAGGTAAAGAGGTTTGGAATAAACATTTGTCTCGCTTTGCTGTAGAGGATTCACTAATTGACGATTTAGATAAAGTTCGAACTTTTTACACCTGCCTTTACCGCGTTTTGCTATTTCCCCGCGAGTTCCATGAGGTGGATGCAAAAGGAAATATAATGCATTTCAGTCCCTATAACGGTAAAGTTAGTTCGGGACGCATGTATACCGATAACGGTTTTTGGGATACTTTTCGGGCAGTTCATCCTTTTTTCAATTTATTTTATCCAACTCAGAGTAAGTATATTTTAGAAGGATTAGCCAATACGTATAAAGAGAGTGGCTGGTTACCTGAATGGGCTGCTCCGGGACACATTGATATAATGGTAGGTTCTAATTCTACTTCTGTAATTGCTTCTGCCTACCTGAATGGAGTAAAAGATGTTGATATTAATACTTTATGGGACGGGATAATAAAGAATGCAAATAATGCTCACCCAACCCTTACATCTGTTGGGCGTGCTGGTGCAAAACAATATGCAAAACTTGGGTATGTGCCGAATGATATTGGTATAAAGGAAAGTGCTGCACGTACTTTGGAATATGCATATGCCGACTATTGTATATCCCGTTTGGCAACTGAATTAAAGAAAGACAAGAAAACTGTTGAAACCTATAGCGAACGTTCACTGAATTATAAGAAGCTCTTTTATAAAAAATATAATTTAATGGCAGGCCGTGACTCAAAAGGGGCGTTTCGTGACAATTTTAATCCTTTTTCCTGGGGAGGTGATTTTACCGAAGGGAATAGTTGGCATTACTCGTGGAGTGTGTTTCATGATCCGGAAGGTCTTTCTGAATTAATGGGAGGAAAAAAGAAGTTTGTGGCTATGCTTGATTCTGTATTCATCCTTCCACCTGTGTTTGATGAATCAAACTATGGACAAGTTATTCATGAAATACGCGAGATGCAAATTATGAATTTCGGACAATATGCGCATGGAAATCAACCTATTCAACACATGAGTTATTTATATGACTGGGCGGGTGAACCCTGGAAAGCACAATATTGGACTCGTCAAATTATGGATCGGCTTTATAGACCGACTCCCGATGGATATTGTGGTGATGAGGATAATGGACAAACTTCAGCCTGGTATGTTTTTTCTTCTTTAGGTTTCTATCCTGTTTCTCCTATTTCCGGAGAATATGCGTTGGGGTCACCTCTATTCCGCAAAATAGTAGTAACGATGGAGAATGGCAAAAAACTCGAACTAAATGCTATAAACAATAGCAAAGCGAATGTTTATATCGATAAAATAGATTGGGATAACAAAGACTACAATAAGAATTTCTTTACTCACTCTCAGTTACAAAAAGGTGGAAATGTCCTTTTCCAAATGACCAACAAACCTAATTTTCAACGTGGATCTGCAAAAGAATGTTCTCCTTTTTCTTTCTCAAATAAATAGAAATTGCTTGAATTGAAAAATGAATCCGAACTTTTTAATAGTTTATAAACACATAAAATATGATTCGTAAGATTTGTTCCGCATTTTTTATGTTATCGCTCAGTTTCATTGCTTTAGCTCAGAACAAAAATATTTACAAAAATGGATGGGTAGACTTTAATAAAAATGGAGTTATGGATGTGTTTGAAAATCCTTCTGTTTCTATTGATGAGCGAGCTAATGATCTACTTTCGAAAATGACATTAGAAGAAAAAACCTGTCAATTAGCCACTCTGTATGGTTCCGGCAGAGTATTGAAAGATGTTGGACCAACTCCTGAATGGAAAAATGAAATATGGAAAGATGGAATAGGAAATATAGATGAACAAGCCAATGGATTAGGTAGTTTTGGTTCAAAGCTCTCATATCCATATGCTAATGGTGTGAAAAATCGTCAAGCCATTCAACGTTGGTTTGTTGAAGAAACACGTTTGGGCATTCCTGTGGACTTTACAAACGAAGGAATTCGTGGACTTTGTTCCGATAGAGCTACTTTGTTCCCAGCCCAATGCGGGCAGGGAGCTAGCTGGGATAGAGAACTTATTAAAGAAATTGCCGGAGTTACAGCCCGTGAAGCAAATGCTTTGGGCTATACGAACATCTATTCTCCCATACTGGATTTGGCCCAGGACCCGCGTTGGGGTAGGGTAGTGGAGTGTTATGGCGAGGATCCTTATCTTGTTGGTGAACTTGGTAAGCAGATGGTTTTAGGCTTACAGTCCAATGGACTGGCTTCAACTCCAAAGCATTTTGCTGTGTATAGTATACCGGTTGGAGGGCGTGACGAAGGTACTCGAACCGATCCTCATGTAGCACCAAAAGAAATGCGAACTTTATATCTGGAACCTTTTAGAAAAGCGATACAAGAAGCCGGTGCTCTGGGTGTGATGAGTTCATATAATGATTATGATGGTGAACCAATATCGGGGAGCTATAAATTTCTCACTCAGATTCTTCGTGATGAATGGGGATTTAAAGGTTACGTGGTATCTGATAGTGAAGCCGTGGAATTTTTATATACGAAGCATAAAGTTGCTCCTACTATAGAAGATGCAGTAGCAGAGGTAATGAATGCCGGATTAAATGTCCGTACCAATTTCTCTGGTCCACAGTATTTCATTCTCCCTTTAAGGCAGGCTATTGCTGATAGAAAAGTGACGTTAAAGACAATTGATAGTAGAGTATTGGATGTACTAAAGGTGAAATTTAAACTAAATCTCTTTAATGACCCGTATAAAGGCGATGTGAAATTGGCTAAAAAGATAGTGCATAGCGCAGAAAACCAAGCAGTTTCTTATAAAGCCGCATTAGAGTCAATTGTGTTGCTTAAAAATGAAAAGAATCTTTTGCCTTTGAATAGAGATATACGAAAAGTAGCTGTAATTGGTCCAAATGCAAATGAAGTAAAAAACCTGATTTGCAGATATGGTCCTGCTAACGCACCTGTCAAAACAGTATATCAAGGCATAAAGTCCTATTTGCCCAATGCGCAGGTTTCATATGCCAAAGGTTGTGATATCATAGATGGGTATTTTCCTGAAAGTGAGTTGTATGATATTCCTTTAGATTCAATAGAGCAAAAGATGATCGATGAGGCTACTGAACAAGCCCGACAATCGGAAGTGGCAATTTTAGTGCTCGGAGGAAATGAAAAAACAGTTCGTGAAGAGTATTCACGGTCAAGTCTAAACCTTTGTGGCAGGCAAGAGCAATTGTTGAGAGCGGTTTATGCTACCGGAGTTCCTGTTATACTTTTTATTATCGATGGGCGGGCTGTAACAATAAATTGGGCAAAAAAGAATATTCCAGCCATTCTTTATAGTGGATTTCCCGGCGAATTTATGGGGGATGCAGTAGCAGATGTATTGTTCGGAGATTACAATCCGGGAGGGAAACTACCAATAACAATTCCAAAGACTGTAGGACAAATACCTTTTGCATTCCCTTTTAAGCCAGGCTCCGATTCTAAAGGAAAAGTTAGGGTTGATGGTGCTCTTTTCCCATTTGGATATGGTTTAAGTTACACCACTTTTGAGTACAAAAATCTGCAGATTCATAACCCTGTTATTGGTACTCATGACAATGTTCAGATTAGTTGCACAATAAAAAATACAGGTAAAGTTTCAGGAGATGAAGTTGTGCAGCTCTATCTTAGAGATGATTTTAGCTCAGTAACTACCTATGTAAAAGTGCTTCGTGGTTTCGAACGTTTGAATCTGTTATCAGGTGAAGAAAAAGTTGTGAATTTCGAATTGACTCCTCAGGAACTGGGATTGTGGGATAAAAACAGTCATTTTGTCGTTGAACCGGGAAATTTTACAGTCATGTTGGGGAGTTCCTCGGATGATATTCGGTTAAATGGATCATTTGAAGTGAAATAATGAATAGATATTTTTATAAGTTGTAACATAAGTTTTTAGCTCACTATCAATTGTAAAAAGGAGATAATGCCTTTTTCGTATCAGTAATATACCTAACGACCAAAATGGATAAACAAAAAACGATTTTTCTTGCATATTTTCAAATTAATAGTGCTTACAAAAGAATTAATAAAATGTACTTTCTTTTGATTCTTTTATTCGTTTCCATGCCTGTTTGGAGTGCCGAATATAACGGAAGATATGGCTGGCCTATTCAAAAACAACCCGATAAAGTTATAGTTTGCAAGCCATCCAGAAATTTAGCCGAACTTATGCTGCTGGAGTCCTTATCCGGTTTGGCTGCTAAGGCTGTAAACGAGGGCCAATTCAATGAGATGATTTGGATTGATACAGATAATAAAGCATATCAAAAAATATATCGATCTACTTTAAAAGTTTTGAATATTTCAGCTGTTAAGGAAATGGATTTGTGGTCATTGGTTGATTATTTAATAAAGAAAAAAGTAATTAAAGGGTATATATTATATAAGCTGGATAAGAACTCAGACCACAAAGTTATTTCTGATTATTCAAGTAATGTAGCTACGGTCTACGCTGCTTTGTTGTCGGGGGTCATGATAGATGAAAGTCTGGTGAAAACTGCCCAGCTTCATCGGCTGAAACAACTGAAAGACGTTCGAAAAGAATCTTTGGAAGAATGCTTTGAGAAGAATAAAAGCAAATTGAATATTTGTTCTGCTCTTAGTGTACACCCATTAGTTCCGAATATGAGAGATTATGCAATAGCTCATAAATTGATGTTGTATGCCGATAAAAAAGGATTGATAGAAAAAGTGTTGGAATGGATTACTCCCATGTCTCCAATTTTAGGATGGGGCTGCGGTGATGAATATGATTTTACCAGTCTGATCTCCGAATGGGGGCATTATAATACTGCTTCCGATTGGTGCATCAATCTTCCATTGATTTCTTCTGTGTCGGGTAAAGTTCCATTGAAAAAGACCAACGAAAAAAGATTGGACGATATAAATTTTGATGATTCTTCCTCTTTTCACTCTTTTGTGATGAGCGATGGAGACAATATGCAATGGACAATGGGAGGATTTGCTGATAGTGAGCTTTATGCCGGAAACAAAGGAGTCTCCAGTACCGGAGTTAGCTGGACACTTTGTCCAATAAATCTTTCGATCATTTCTCCTTTTACATGGAATGAGTTAGCCGAGAAACAGTATCCCCGAAATTCTTATATTGAATACGGTGGAGGCTATCAGTATCCGGATTTGTTCGCTGTAAAAAGAGCAAACAGAAAAGTACTTTTAAGAAAATTCGCCCAAAGGATAAACTACCATCTGCAAGCAATGGATATTAAAGTATTTGGATTTATTTGTCGCAATGTGAAAAGCAAAGAAGCGCAAGAAGCTTTTCAAATATACGCAGAAGAGCTGAAGGGAATAACGGGTATGCTTGCTGTTCAGTATTTTCCCTACGAATTAGGTGGAGGTATCATGTGGTTTAAAAACGGTCAGGGTCTTGATATTCCTGTTGCAACTGCAACTTATTCATTATGGGATGAAGTAAATGAAGATCGTCCTAATTGTGGAACACCTGAATATGTAGCTTCACTTATAAATAGGGAAGTTAGTGGGTCTAAAGTGAAGAATGTTTTGTCGTGGACCATTGTTCATGCCTGGTCTGATTTTACGAATACGAGCAAAGCGTCTAAGCTTCCAGCTATTGGTTTTAATCCAATCAAAGCTGCCGAAAATTTATTGTCAGACGGAATCAAAACTATTTCGGCCAACGAACTGCTTTGGCGAATTAGAATGAAATATAAACCTGATCAAACCAAGGATTTAATTAAAAAGGCTCAGGATTAATAAGTTTGTGAAGTTAATTAATCACTTTTTAATCTAATTTTTAATCCTCTCGCTATTACTTTGCTGAAAATCTAATATTATACAAATATGAGCAAATTTTTATTTTTAATGTTTTTGGCACTTACCAGTTGCGCCGATAAAATCGCCATAGAAGAGCCCATTGTAGACGATGGTCCAAAGACAGATTATTTTAAGGAATACGATGAGCCAAAAGATTTAGGGCAATATTGGATGCCGGAAATGACTGTTGCTCCTTCAAATTATTATGTCTGTACTGGTACCGATTTTGATGGTTTTGGCCGGTATGAGGTAAACAAAACGTCCTATCTTGAAGGTTTACAATACGCCAATATGTGTGAATCCTTAACCGGATTAGCGAACAGGGCCGTTCAGAATGGAAAAACAAAGAGTGCCATTTGGCTCGATGGAGGTACGAGTAAGTCCTACAATTTATGTAAGCAAGAACTTACAAACAGTGGTATTTTTGAAAAAGTAAAAAGTGATGGTTTTTCTATTGTTAAGGCGAAGGTTTTTAATGATGTTATTGCCGGATATGTTCTAACCGACGTAGTTAAAAATCCCGAAAGTTCAGTTGTGGCAGCAGTAGCATCTCATGTTTACAATTCAATAATTGTCGATGTAAGAGATAGTGCGCTTTACAATGGACAAGGTCTGAAAATGACGTATAATGCAACACAAAAAACGACCAAAGATTCTTGGCGTGAATTTAAAGATAAATGCAATAATAAAGCGTTGGTTTTAATGCCCGCACAAAGCAATGATTTAAAGGATTTTGCTATTGCCAACGATTTATTTGTAATCAACATTAAAAATTCGAGCGGTCATAATTGGGATCTGCTAACCGAAGTGCTGGATTGGATGAAACCAGGATCACCTGTTTATGGTTGGGAAGATTTTGACGAGCATTTATTTGTACAGAAAGTTAGCGAAAGTGGAAATTTAATGGTACCCAATAATTTCTCCATGAATATGCCTTTGACATCGCTCAACTACAAACAACGTCAATCGGGACTTCTGGTAAATGTTCTCAACCCCAAAGACATTGATTATTCCACCAACGATTTGAATAAATATGTAAGCTACTATCTTTCGGATGGTGACAATGTTCAATGGATCTTTCATATTTGGTACGATGGATGGTTTAAGCATCCTCAATCGGAAAGTATAAAGATGGCTTATGGTATCCCTTCAAGCAACCTGGGTATGATTGCTCCTTCCGTTTATAAGAACATTATCAACAATCAGAACAAAGAAAATACTCTGGTGGAGAATTGTGGCGGAGGCTATATTTACATAGATGCCTATGGAAGCAAAAAAAATGCTCAAACTTATCTCACCGACTTATCTTCCAAAATCTCAGCCAATATGCGTCAACATCGGCTTAAAGTCTTAGGCCTGTTCACAAACGATTGTAAATCAGAGAATGCCAAAGTTGCCTATCAAAAATTCATTGAAGCTAACAATCAGTTGGAAGGTATTATTGTGGTGCAATATGTTCCGTATAATGGTGGTAGTGGCGAGGTTTATTGGTATAAGAATAGTAACGGGATAGAAATACCTGTAATAACCGTGCGATATACCATATGGAATTTTGGTGCCAATGAAAATATAGGTCAGGGCACGCCAGCATTTATTGCCGGCAAAATAAAAAAGGATCAGCCCGATTTCAGCCTGGTTGATATACATGCCTGGAGTACATTCGCCGATATTGGGAGTTCTGATGATTTGCTCGGAGAAACATTGAAAGGAAATGTTTATGGAGCAGGAGCTGCCGTACTGTGCCAAAAGAGACTACCGAGCAATGTTAAATGTGTTAGTTTGCAAGAATTAATTTGGCGCATGAGAATGAAGCATAGACCAGATCAAACAAAAAATATTTTAAAACAATATTAAAAATTCAATTTAACCTTGAAATTTAATAAATTATGAAAAACAAACCAACTTAGAAATTTTGAATAACCTTACAATAAATGAAAGCATTGATCTTCATTATTGAAAAATGAATTATTATTTTAGTAATTTCAATCTAATATTAAATGAGAAATTTTGTACAATTGAAGCAATATGGCTTTGCCATATTACTTATGATTTTATCTTCGTTTTGTGTAGGAGAGGCATCGGCACAAAATATAAAAGTGAAGGGTGTCGTTTCCGATAACTCAGGCCCTATTGTTGGTGTCTCAGTTGTAAGTCAACTGAATGGGAAGGTAGGAACCCGAACTGATGTTGATGGTATATTCTCCATAAATGCTAAAGTCGGAGATAATCTTGTTATTAGCTTTATTGGTTATGAAACAAAAATAGTACAGGTGACTGGAGCTCAGGACCTTAAAATTACGTTAGAGGAGTCTCAAAACAAACTGGATGAAGTAACAGTAGTGGCTTTTGGAAAACAAACAAAAGAGAGTGTTATTGCTTCTGTATCTACAGTAAGACCTTCCGAACTGCGTATTGCCACAAGTAACCTGACCACAGCCCTTGGCGGAAGAATTGCCGGTTTAATTACCATGCAAACATCGGGTGAACCTGGCGCTGATAATGCACAATTCTTTGTGCGTGGTGTAGCAACATTCAACAACTTTTCAAGAGGACCATTGATCCTGATTGACAATATGGAACTTTCTGCCAATGATTTGGCCAGATTGTCTGTAGATGATATTCAGAGTTTCTCCATAATGAAAGATGCTACGGCGACTTCCCTTTATGGTTCCCGTGGAGCAAATGGAGTAATTTTGGTTACTACCAAAGAGGGTGTTGAAGGGAAAACAAAGTTGAATTTTCGTTTCGAAGATTCATATAGCCAGCCAACCCGCAGTGTTGAGTTTGCTGATCCTTTGACCTATATGAAATTAAATAATGAAGCTATCGTAACACGTCATCCCTTGTTTAATCGGAGGTACAGTGATGAAAAAATAGCCGGTGTTGAAGCCGGACTAAATCCTTATTACTATCCGGCAAATGACTGGCGTAGCCTGTTATTTAAAGATATGGCAAGTAACCAGCGCTTTAATATGAATTTAAGTGGCGGTGGAAAAAAGGTTCGTTATTATATTGCAGGTTCTGTTACAAATGATAATGGAATATTGAGAGTGGATAGTCGTAATAATTTTAATAATAATATTAAAATTCAAAATATTAATCTGCGTTCTAATACAAGCATCGATTTCACTCCTACTACTGAAGGTTCCATCAGATTCAATGCTAATTTCCGTTCGGCAAGTGGCCCAATGTATTCAGGGAATCAAATGTATCAACGTGTTATGTTATCGAACCCTGTTGATTTCCCAGCATACTATAAACCCGATGAAATTAATTTGAATACGCAACATATTTTATTTGGTGGAACTCCTGAATATGGTTTCATAAATCCTTATGCAGATATGGTAAAGGGATATCAACAATCTACTCAGACAAACCTGGTTGCACAGATAGAATTAAGACAAAAACTCGATTTTATAACTAAGGGTTTGTCCGCCAGAGGTATGGCTAGTACAACACGTCAGTCCTCCTATTCGATTAACCGTTCTTATAATCCTTATTACTATACAATGAGCACTTATAATCCAACGAATGAATATTTTAAGTTGTATAATTTTGCTCAGGGTAATGAGTCTTTAGGATTTTCAGGTGGCGATAAAAGTATTATGTCAACTGCCTATGGTGAACTATCTCTGAATTATGATAAAGTCTTTAACTATCTACACAGTTTCTCTGCTATGGCTGTAGGAACTATTCGTGAAGTTACAACTTCAGACTTTGGCGATGATTTGCAACGTTCGCTTCCAACCCGAAATTTAGGTGTCTCCGGACGTCTGACTTATGGTTATGATCATAAATATTTTTTAGAAGCAAACTTTGGTTACAATGGTGCAGAACGTTTTGCGAAAAAACATCAATTTGGTTTCTTCCCTTCTTTTGGTGCTGGTTGGATTATTTCTAACGAGAAATTTTGGAATAAGAATGAAGTAATTACTAATCTGAAGCTGAAATCAACTTTCGGTTTGGTGGGTAACGATGCAATTGGTGATGCTAACGATAGATTTTTCTATTTGGATCGCGTTGATATGAACAAAGGTCTTGGTAATGATTTTGGTGAATCGCAAGGTAGTTCTACAGGTAATTCATATGGTATTAGAATTAATCGTTTTGCTAATACCGCTATAACCTGGGAAAAGGCTGCTAAACTGAATTTCGGACTTGAGCTTACATTGTTTAATGAACTGGAACTTCAGGTCGACTATTTTAAAGAGAACCGTACCGATATTTTGATAAATCGGGCTGGAATACCTACAACAATGGGTTTGACGGATGTACCTGTAGCCGATGGTTATGCACCTGCTGATGTTAGAGCTAATGTTGGTGCTGCTAAATCCGGCGGATTTGAATTGACATTAACTGAAAATCACAGTTTTAACAAAGATGTGTGGGTGAGATTAAATATGACTTTCACCTATGCAAGTAGTAAATATACTAAATTTGAGGAGACTGTTCCCGAAGGAATGGATTGGTTGAGGAATGTGGGTAAATATTTAGGACAACAAAGAGGACTTATTGCTGAACGTCTGTTTATTGATGAGGCGGATATTGCAAACTCACCTATACAAACATTTGACAAGACTAATGAAATACCGGTGATGCCAGGCGATATTAAATATCGTGATATTAATAATGATGGTGTCATTGATTCACATGATGTTGTCCCTATCGGCTATGCTACGGTGCCTCAAGTGGAGGGTGGTTTTGGTATGTCGTTTGGTTATCATGGATTTGATATTAACTTTTTCCTGAAAGGTTCTTCCAGAGTTACCTTCATGATTGATCCGACATCGAATGTGGATTGGAATAATAATTCTATTGGTACTGCTCCTTTTGTTGGTAATCATTCTCTTTTGAAAGCCTGGGCTGATAATCACTGGTCCGAATCGAATCGTAATTGCTATGCATTGTGGCCACGTTTGTCGGACACAGCAAGACCTAATAATGAGCAAGCCAGCACCTGGTGGCTTCGTGATGGTAGTTATCTGCGTTTGAAATCAGTCGAAGTAGGATATACTATTCCCGAAAAGTTAACTAAAAAAGTAGCTATCCAGCAACTACGTATTTATGCAAGTGGTATGAACCTGCTTAATTTCAGTAGTTTTAAATTATGGGATGTTGAAATGGGAGGTAGTGGATTGAATTACCCAATTCAGCGTGTATTTAATGTTGGGTTAAGCTTTAATTTTTAATATTTATTGTTATGAAAAGAATTTTATATTCTATGGTATGTGTAGCACTTATGTTTGCTAACACTTCATGCTCGGACTACTTGGATATTGTACCCGATAATATTCCTACTATCGAGCAGGTATTTACTACACGTGAAACTACATTTAAAATGTTGTACACCTGTTACGACTATATTCCTAAATCTGCAAATATTATGCAGAATCCGGCACTTTTGTGTGGTGATGAAGTTTGGAACCCTGAATTTATTGATCCTGATTTTTATTATTACCGGAATAAAAGTTCTGAATATATAGCCAAAGGAAAACAGGATAAAGTCAATCCTCTTTTGAACTATTGGGACGGTGGTGATTACTCTTATTTGAGTCAAAAATTTGGCGATGTAGAAGAGCGCAGTTATATTAAAAGTCTTTGGGCTGGAATTAGAAACTGTAACATTTTTATTGACAATATTGATAAAGTACCTGATATGAAGGTAGAAGAAAAGGCTCAATGGAAAGCTGAGGTACAAGTCTTAAAAGCTTATTATCATTTTTACTTACTTCAGATGTACGGTCCAATTCCGTTTATGGGTGAAAACCTGGACGTTTCACTTTCACCAGATGAAGTGCAAAAAGAGCGTGAACCGGTAGATGATGTGGTACGCAAGACAGTAGAGGTGCTTGATGAAGCTATCAACAGCAACAATCTGCCAACTACAGTTGCAGCTCGCCAAAACGAATTAGGACGAATCAATCTTCCTGTTGCTTTAGCTATAAAAGCGAAGTTATTGGTATTGGCAGCCAGCCCGCTTTTTAATGGTAATACAAAATTCAGTAGCTTTAAAAACATTGAAGGAGTGCCTTTTATTAATCCAGTTGAGTCCGTTGAAAAATGGGAGAAAGCAGCAATAGCTTGTAAATTGGCTATACAGGCAGCTCATAATGCTTCAATGGATTTTTATAAATTTAATCAGAAGCTTAATGGATTAAATGTTTCTGAATCAACTGCACTTGAGTTAAGTTTACGCGGGCAACTTACTGAAAATAGCAACAACCCTGAGTTAGTTTGGGGAGTTGGACGTCAGGATGTCGGCCGGTTAATGTATTACGCTTCTACTCCATTGAATAATGCGCAGATAGCAGGACGTCCATTAGGTTTCAATAACCTTCACGGGGCTACAATGAATGTAACAGATCAGTTTTATACAAGGAATGGAGTGCCCATCGAAGAAGATAAAACTTACGATTACACAAACAGGTTTAATTTAATTTCGGTACCAACAGTAGATAAATTCTTTTTTAACTCAGATAAAGACATTCGAGTTCCTTATTACAATACAGAGAGAGAGCCTCGTTTCTATGCCTATTTAGGTTTTGATCAGGGACGATATTTCTGTCAGGAGCGTCCGGATGATACAAATAGTTATATAATTCATTCAAAGGCTAATGATTTTGCCGGAGCTAAAAATACCATGTATTGTGTTACAGGGTATACTTGCAAAAAATTAATTCCCTGGAAAAGGCAATTTATTACCGGTGTAATTGATAATGCTGGCGAAACACAGTATTTCTTTCCAATTATTCGTCTTTCGGACCTTTATTTAATGTGTGCAGAGGCTCTAAACGAATCGAAAGCAGCACCCGATGATGAAGTCTATCAATATATTCAGCCTATCCGCTCAAAAGCCGGATTGGATAAAGAAACTCTTAGTTTGGTTGACACATGGGCTCAATATAGTACAAACCCAAACAAACCTAAAACGAAAGAAGGTATGAGGGATATTATTCGTCAGGAAAGAATGGTTGAATTGGCTTTCGAAGGACAAAGGTATTGGGATCTAAGACGTTGGATGCTTGCTGACGATTATTTGAACAGACCTATTCGCGGTTGGAATACTACGGGAACAACTGAAAATGATTATTATCAGGAGACTTATATTTACGCAAGAAAGTTTGCAACTAAAGACTATTTTTGGCCAATCAGACAGAAGAGTCTGGATTCAAATCATAAGTTGTTGCAAAATATGGGTTGGTAGTATTAATCTTGTAAATTACTAAAATATGAAAAAAATATTTTTTGCACTTAGTATTATAACAATGCTATTTGCTTGTTCTGAAGATAACTTATTGAAGCCTTTTGGACCTGATGACAGCACTCCTCCGGGAGTAGTAACCGATGTTAGTTATACGGCTTTACCCGGTGGCGCAAAGCTTAAATACGTGCTACCCCTTGATAACGATTTGGCTTATGTAAAAGCAGTGTATACAATCGATGGAGTACAAAAAGACGCCATATCATCACAATATAAAGCTGAACTTATTTTGGAAGGACTTCCTGACAAAAAAGAGTATGAAGTAGAGCTTTATTCTGTTGATAAAAGCAACAATCAGTCGCAACCGATAAAAATTACAATTACTCCGGAAGAATCTCCGGTAAAGATAATGCGCGAAAGTCTTAAATGTATTGCCGACTTTGGAGGATTCAGAATTGAATATAAAAATCCTTCCAGATCTGAGTTATCCATCTATTTTTTACAAAAGGATAGCATTACAGGCAATTTGGTTTTCTATCAGGCCAGGGTATTTTCTCAACCGGAGGGTATATATCAAATTGTTGGACTTCCGAATGTAACCAATAATTTTGGCGTATTTGTCCGGGATAGATTTGGAAATACGTCTGATGTATTGACTATTGAAGACAGACCCTGGAGAGAGGAATATCTGAACAAGAAAAACTTTAAGTATGTTGGAAAACCTCGCGTTGTGGATGCTGACGACTGGTATTCCTGGATGGGAAGACCAGAGAATTTATGGGATGATATTGTTGGTGAATGGAATTTTGCTCAGACTGGAAGTCAAGGAAGTTTTCCTCATTATATGTGTATAGATTTAGGCGTTACTGCACCTATTGGACGCATTCTGTTTCAACAACGTATGGGTGGAGGTATCTTTAATAATGAGTGTATTCTCCATTTTGAAGTGTACGGAACTGCCGAATTGCCATTGGTTGATTCAGCCAATCCTTTGGCGGGCTGGACAAAATTGAATGCCGAGACATTCGAAGTGAAGCGCCCTTCTGGTCGTAAGCCGGGTGAACCTATTACCACTGAAGACAAGGAAGCCGCAGAAAAAGGAATTATGTTTACTATTGATACCCCATTCCCACGCCCAGAGATCAGATATATCCGGTTTAAATTCTTAGATAATTTTAAGCAAGGTAACATGGCTATTATGGGAGAATTTAGTTTTTGGTCACAATGGAAATAATTCAAAAATACTGATATGATAAAATATAATATAACAAACAATATGAAATGGCAGTCATTCTTAAGCGTATTAGCTGTTCTGCTAATATTTTTATCTGCATGTTCTGACATAACTGAAACGCAACGTGAATACCTGGATAAGGGTGAAAGTATTTATGTAGGTAAGATGGATTCCATAGTTGTCTTAGGAGGTGAAGGCCGGGCAGTGATTGTTGCCAAAAACACCTATCTCCGTACAGCAACAAAGTGTGTTGTGAAATGGGTCGATATAGAAGGAGTAGCTAAAGAAAAGGTTTTTGATATCAAAGAATCTATATCCGGCGATTATACGCGTATGTCTATTGACGAATTGCCCGAAGGCGATTATGATTTTTATGTGTATACGTTGGATGATTTTGGCAACAGGTCTTTAACCGTAGAATGTTATGGATCTTCCTATGGGGAAAAGTATGCTCTGATTCAGCCGAAAATAACTGTTCTGGCTTTAACTGTGGATGATGAAAATTCAGCTGAGCTAACTTTGTCAAAAACTAAAATGGCTGTTAAATATAAGCTGTCATATCTGGATGCCAGTGGAGTCGAAAAGGTTATTGTGGTGAATAGCAATGGAGGTAAGGTGATAATACCCAACTGGGAAAGTCAAGCGAATGTACAGCTTAAGGTTGTAACCTATGTTTTGCCTACGGATAAACTTGGCTTGGATACGATCGTGCTTCCTCAGTTGTTACAAACGGCCAAACAGAAAGTCACAAATTATGATGTAGATAAAACCAAGATTGTACCGATGAAACTTACAAATACCGATGATTTAGGTACATCTTTTGGCGCTAGCGGGGTTGGTGCATTATTCGACAACGGTGGTGGTGAATGTTGGGGGCAGGCTATTAGTGCCCCAGGACATTTATGTTTTGATTTGGGTATTCGTACATTTATATCCAGTGTTTCTATACTTGGCAGGGATGGCTATCCGGGATGGGATGTTGTGAAATTTGAACTTTGGGGACGGGAATCTTTAAGTGATGGTCCTGATGGTTCAACCGGATACTACATTATGGCTGGAAGTAGAGATGCTAATTTTATTACAGAAGCAACTACCCGGAAATGGGCGAAAATTGGTAATGGGTGGTTTAAGTATGCTAATCCTCGCACAAACCCTCAAACCAGTGAATGTCAGTTGACAGACCTGAATAACACTTTCAAACCACGCTATATCATGCTTCGCGTAATGAGCGTATTGACTCCCGATGTAGCACCTGTTCCTGCTGATAAATATTTTGGAGAAGAAGGCGGCTTTTATAGCGGTGATGGCGTGAATACTAAAAATCGTGCATTCTGTATTAGAGAGTTAAATTTGAAGGCAACGGGTATTACCTATGTCATTCAATAATAATTGAATTTTGGTTTTTATCTTTTTAAAAGAGAACAGCACTGAATCTTTTTTTCAGTGCTTGTTCTTCTTTTGAAAAAATCTTTTTAATTTTAATCATTTAGAATAGATGAGAATTCATTCATTTTTTATAATATCACTTTGTTTGTCAGTATTCAGTGGCTTTCAAGTAAAAGCGGAAGGTGACATTAACTACGCTCAGATTGTGGATACTCGTATCGGAACTGAAGGTAGTGGACTCGGCAGCGGATTCACTTTTATTGGTGCAACCTATCCTTTTGGTATGGTGCAATTTACTCCTTCTTTTTTTTCGCCGCAAAAAGGTATTGTTGTAAATCAAATATCCGGAGCAGGATGTCCAAATATGGGTAACTTCCCGGTTTTGCCAGTTGCAGGTGCTTTAAAGTTTTCACCTAAAGACATGGAAGGCTATCCTCGATATGAAACAGTGAATAATTCAAGCGCTGGCTATCTCTCTGTAACAATGAAGGATAAAGTAAACTGTCAGGTGACAACCTCAAAGCGCAGTGGCATTGCCAGTTTCTTATTCCCTGTTAATGAGGACAAAGGGACAGTTATTATCGGGTCGGGCGTAAGCTCATCATTTGTTACCAATGCACAGGTTAAAATCACCTCCCCCTATTCTTGTGAAGGTTTTGCAGAAGGTGGTGAATTCTGCGGCTACCAAACTAATTATAAAATTTATTTTGCGGCAGAATTTAATCGGGAAGCCAAAACCAGTGGCACCTGGATTAATTCAGATATGAGAGACGGCCGATTGAAAATAAGTGGAAAAAACTCTGGTGCTTATTTTACTTTCGATACCGAAAGCAATCATGCTGTAGAATATAAAATCGCCATATCCTATGTTTCGGTGGAGAATGCGCGTGAAAACCTACGATTAGATAACAAAGGGCGCGATTTTAAAACTGTGAAAAATGATACTGAAAACGAATGGAATCGGTGTTTGAGTAAAATAGTTATTAAATCATCAAACGATGATCGCGTCAAACAATTTTATACACATTTATATCATTCTATGATTCACCCTAATATTTTTAGTGACATCAACGGAGAATATATGGGCTCTGATTTTAATGTACACAAAACAAAGGGTGGACACAATTATTATACTACTTATAGTGGCTGGGATACTTACCGTACTCAGTGTCAGTTGTTAGCTATGCTTTTCCCTGAAGAAAGTTCAGAGATGATGCAGTCTGTTGTAGATTTTGCAGAGCAGAGCGGAGGATACGGTCGTTGGGTATTGGCTAATATTGAGACCGGTATAATGCAAGGCGATCCAATTCCTATCATTATTTCTAATACCTATGCTTTTGGAGGTAGAGACTTTGATCTGAAAACAGCTTATAAATACATGAAGCGTGGTGCTACAGTATTAGGTACTTATTCTCAGAATGTAGAAGTAAGACCAGGTTTGAATAATTATTTAGATAAAGGAATTGAAAATGCCTCATTGTGCCTGGAGTATGCTTCTTCCGACTATGCTATCGGTCAGTTTGCTTTACAAGCCATGAATAATAAGAACGATGCTGATCGTTTTATGAAACGTGCAGGTAACTGGAAGAACCTTTATGATCCATCTACCAATTGGCTACGTTCAAGACATAATAATGACATGAGCTGGAAAGACCCCAATAGCGATTGGCGTGAAGCAACCAAAGAAAACTATTTCTGGATGGTGCCTTTCGACCTGGAAAAACTGATTGATACCATTGGTGGTAATAAAGTTGCAACCAAACGTTTGGATAATCTTTTTGTACGCATGGATGCCAGCTACGATGATCACCATTTTGCCGCCGGTAACGAACCTGATTTTCAAGTTCCATGGATTTACAACTGGACAGATAAACCTTACAAAACATCGGAGGTTATTTATCGCATCCTTGATGAGATGTATACAAGTAAACCAACCGGATTGCCTGGAAATGATGACGGCGGTTCAATGGGCGCATGGTATGTTTTTGCCTCGGTTGGTCTTTATCCTATGGTGCCTGGCGTGGCAGGATTTAGTATTAATACCCCTCAATTTGAAAATGTAAAAATATATCTTCCGGGTGGAATCCTCGAAATCACAGGTGGTTCAACCACACCCGCTTATATTTCGTCGATGAAGGTCAATGGCAACAATTACAAATCTTCGTGGATCGATTGGGAAGCTATCCGTCAGGGGGGAAGTATTGAATATAAAACAGATAGTAAGATTAATTGAAATGTAAAACCAGAAAGTTCCGACACCCTGGCGGTTAATTTTTCCTTATTTATAATTAAATTTATAAATATAATTATTAAAGAAAAATTATGAAAATCACAACCTGTTTTGTTATTCTTTTTCAGGTGTTTGGAAACCTGTTTGGTCAGACTATTACTACGAATAAGGCTATTTATGATGTGGGTGAAGCTATAACAGTTACTTTCACAGGGTCAGTAAGTAGTAAAGATTGGGTTGGCTTTTATTCGGCAGCAACTATACCAGGTTCAAACTCGCAATCCATAGACTGGCAATATGTAGATGGAACGAAATCCGGAACAAGTTTGATTGCGAATGGATCGATTATTTTTTCAGCCGGGTTGAATTCAGCAGGTAACTACAAAGTATGTTTTCTGGCTAATGATGGTTATACCATAATGACAACAGCTTATTTTAAAGTAGCAACTACGCGTGTTGCCGTTGCAGCTTTTTCTGCAAGTTCTATGTCTATTATACCTGGGGGAACAGTAAATTTCACCGATCTATCTACTAATTCGCCGACTTCGTGGTTGTGGTCATTTCCGGGAGGAACACCTTCGACAAGCACCGAAAAGAATCCATCTGTTACATACAGTTCTCCAGGCAAATACGATGTGATACTGAATGCAACTGGTACAACGGAAACGCTTCAGTTAATCAGACCAGAGTTCATTAATGTCTCTAATCAGTCTGTATCAGCGAGTCTCAAAGTGATGCAATTTAATATCTGGCAAGAAGGAACTTCGGTTGCAAATGGGATGATTTATATCAGGGATGTGATCAATTCGGTGAATCCAGACTTGGTTTGTTTCTCCGAAGTGAAAAACTATTCAGGCGATTGGACAACAAAAATGGTGGACGAACTTGCGTCATTAGGAAAAAAATATTACAGAGGATATGTAACTGGCTCTGATGTATCGCTTATCAGCAAATATCCAATTATCTCATCAGGACCAGTTGTTGGTGGAGCAACAGTACCTTTTACAGTAGATGTTAACGGCATTCCCATTGTAGTTTGTCCGTCCCATTTAGATTACACTTACTATGCAACTTATTTACCACGTGGATATGCCTGTGGAGGCTCTGGTAGATATGCCGGATGGAATGCACTTTCGCCTTTTGCACCGGAAACTGGTATATCTGAAATCTCAGCCCAAAATTTAGCATCTAATAGAGACGAACAGATTGGAGCCTTCATTAACTATATGCAAACTGAAACACGTCCGATACTTTTACTTGGCGATTTTAACGAGCCTTCCTGCCTGGATTGGACTGCAAAACAAGCCAGTATTTACGATCACAACGGCGTTGTTTATGATTGGAACACAACACTAACGCTCAAAAATAATGGCTTTGTTGATGCATATCGTCAGGTTTATCCTGATGAAGTTTTGAACCCGGGAATAACCTGGCCGGCAGTTGCAACAGGGAAGGGAAGTACCAGTTGGGCACCTTTAAGTGATGAAAGAGATCGTATTGATTATGTTTTTTATAAAGGTATGGGCATAACTGCTACTTCGGCATCAGTTGTAGGACCGCAAGGCAGTTATGTGAAAAATGTAGCAACAACCACCGGTAATGGAAATGATAATTTTGAAGCATCTACTATGCCATGGCCATCCGATCACAAAGCGGTAACTGCTACTATTACTTTTTCTTCGGCAAATCAACCAAATAATCTTTATCCAGTATCCAATTCTTTAATTGAACTCAAAGCATTTCCCAACCCAGCAACCGGGATTTTTACCCTAGTTTCTTCAGAAAATATCCAAGCACAAATAAATTTTAAGAATACTCACGGAATGGAGGTTTTGAATAAAAAAGTAAATTTATTAGCAAATAATTCACAAGCACTTGATATTTCTGAATTTCCCAATGGAGTTTACTTTTTAAGTGTGGTTTCGCAACAACAGTCTCAGGTCATTAAACTGATTAAGCATTAATGTGATCAAATCAATCTTTAATTTCTTGAAATCTGATTTGAAGTGTATTTTTTTTTCCAATTCAGTTTTATATAACTGTTGAAATTTCACAATTTTGCACAGTTGTAAATTGACAAAATGCCGGTTCTTCATGCTGGTTTGGAATGTTTATATCTGTGATCTTTAAATCTTAAATTAAATCAATTAAAAAAACTATTATGAGAAAGCTATTACTTTTTTCTTTCCTGCTCGTAATGTTTGGACCTGTTTTCGGTCAGACTCTTACTGTAGGCAAATCTTACTTTTCAGTAGGTGAAGCTGTAACAATCAATTTTGGTGGTTCTACTTCTTCCAAGGATTGGGTGGCAATATTTACCCCATCTACTACACCCGGTGCAAGCAATAATATAGGCTGGCTGTACACCAGCGGTTCACAGACTGCAAGCGAAACTACTATTGCATCCGGATCAGTTACTTTTAGTGCAGGTGTTGCAACTGTTGGCAATTACAAAGCCTGTTTGTTGGCAAACGATGGTTATACAATCGTTGCAAGTGTTAACTTTGAGGTTGGCGCTACACCTGCTTTCACTCCGGTTGGCGATTGGCTTTTCGACAATTCTCAGCAATTACTATCCTCATCAGTTGGTCCAACGTTGGAACTGGTAGGAAGTCACTCGCCTGTAAGCGGCCCTTCGGCTAGCGATGGTGCTGTGCGTATAGGCGCTGGAAGTCATTACAGACTTACTCACGGAATAGCCCCAAACAACGGAGCATTAGTGAATAGCTATTCTCTTCGTTTCGATTTTAAGGTAAACGATATAACCAACTGGCATTCATTTTTACAGACTAATGAAGCAAATTCAGATGACGCAGAGATATTTGTTGGCCGAATAGGAAATTTAGGCGTAAAAAATACCGGATATAGCACCCAGACCATCACATCTGGTAGCTGGAATCGGATGGTGGTAGTTGTTAATAATGGTGTGGAATATTCGCTGTATCTTAATGCTGTTAAAGTTTTAACTGGAACTGTACAAGATCTCGATGGGCGTTTTGCTTTAAATCCCACCCTTATCCTTTTTGGTGATGATGATGGCGAAGATGGTGAGATTGATGTGGCACGTGTGTCGTTATATAACAAGGCTTTAACTGAGCCTGAAGTGCAAAGCCTGGGTGGATATGAACAATCAATGATTCCTAAGAGTTCATTTTTGACCACACCTTACATTCAAAATATAACAACAAATTCTGTTACCGTAACCTGGGAAAGTGACTTTAATACTGTAGGGACTGTGAACTATGGAACAACAAGTACTTACGGAAACAGCGTAACTTCTACTTTTACTACAACCAGTTCAAATACTTTCATTCATAAAGCTATTGTCCCATCGCTTCAAAAAACAACCAAATATTACTATCAGGTAACTTTAAATGGTATAACAAATCCTGAACAAAGTTTTGAAACAGCGACGTCCGATCTAACTCCGGTTGGCATTTGGAAGTTCGACGATCCTAATAATTTGGTTGCTGCCACGGTGGGTAATCCGTTAGAGTTGGTTGGAGATCAAACTGCTGTTAGTGGTCCTACGCCTACCGATGGTGCTGTGCGTATAGGTGCAGGTAGCTATTATAAACTTGCTCATGGAATGGCTCCGAATAATGGCACATTAGTGAATACTTATTCTTTTGTCTTCGATTTCAAAGTAAGTGATATAAAAGTTTGGCATTCATTGTTGCAAACAAACCCGAATAACACTGATGATGCTGACGTTTTTATCGGGCAAATTGGGAATATTGGCGTAGGTGCAACCGGATATTGCAGTCAGACAATTAGGCCTGATACCTGGAATCGTGCAGTTATTGTTGTTAATAATGGCTCGGAATATTCAATTTATCTTAATGGTGTTAAGGGCTTAACCGGCTATGTTCAGCTGATTGACGATCGTTACGGATTGAACCCGACAGCTTTGCTTTTTGCAGATAATGATGGAGAAGATAGTGAAATTGATGTGGCACAAGTATCGTTATATAATAAAGCCTTGACTGCAACTGAAGTTCAAACGATTGGTGGTTACGAACAAGCATTGCGACCAAAGTGTTCATTTCTGACTAAGCCTTATATTCAAAATGTAACACCTACTTCTGCAACCATAATGTGGGAAAGTGATTTTGAAAAAGCGGGTAAAGTAAACTATGGTACATCGGATACTTTTGGTAGCACTGTAGTTGCTACTGTTACTCCGTCAGGCGCAAATACTTTCATTCAGAAAGCTGTAATTCCATCGTTACAAGATGGTTCTACTTATTATTTCCGTGCAATTACGAATAGCACACCTAATTTAATTCAAAATATTAAAACAGCCACAACCAATGCTGATGCTGTGTTTTCAGTTGGTATTTGGGGCGATAGTCATAACTTAAGTCCGTTCTCAAATATGGCTTCTTATTTGGTAGACGATTTGAAACCTGATTTCTGTTTTTCTACAGGCGATGTTACGAATAACGGTAATGACAGTGTTGAATTAAGAAAAGTCTTTATACCTGCGGTTCTGGAAGCCATTGGTTCAAAAGTGCCATTTTATGAAAGTTTAGGAAATCATGACGTGGATGCACAATTGAATGGAAACGACATAACACGTAAATATATTTCACAACCAACCGATAACAATTCGGATGCTTCCAAAGTTAGTGGTAGTTTTGCTTATACATACGGAAATTCGGTATTCATTTCTATCGATTGGACCCGATACGCTGCCGATTTAGCTCCTAATGGCTGGCTCGAAACGTTCTTGAAATCTCCAACTTCGCAACAAGCAAAGTTCCGTTTTATCTTTATTCATTGTGCACCTTTCTACGAACGCTGGCAGATAGCAGAACAAGAAGTTGTTAAAACTAATATTCCTTTGCTGAGCAAAAAATATGGAATTACTGCTGTGTTTAGCGGCCATATGCATGGATATGAGAGAGGATTACTCGACGGTGTGCAGTATATCACACAAGGTGGTGGCAGCTATTTGGATGTCACTGAGCCGGTTGGCCCAATCATTTATCCAAGTATTATTGTGGGTACCAACAAAACCAATCCTCCTGCAAACTTTAATAATGGTCTGACTAATCACGTGTTAACGCTGGAGATAACTCCTACCACGGCTACTTCTAAACTGCATTACTTCGATGCTTCCGGCAAATACATAGGTGTAATCGAATCGGTGGAAATGGCTCCACGTATTCCCGAGGTAATAAATGCAGTTGAAGGCCCATCAGATTTCGGCTTTTCAATTTATCCAAATCCAACACAAGGAATTCTTAAAATTAGTGCTTCAGAGAATGTTAATGTTACGGTGTTTGATTTACAGGGGAAAATGGTATTCAGCAAACTCAACATGTCGCCAACTAACGATTTGGATCTGTCAAATTTAAGTAAAGGTGCATATCTTGTCAAATTAAAGGCTGGACAAAATGAATTCACAAAAACAATTGTTATTGAGTAATTTCTTTCATTTTCTTTTAAAGTGATGAAAAATTACTAACCTACGTTCGAGTCAAAAGACTTTGATCGGTTAAATAAACATATTGATAATCAACCTTCTTTCGTTGCTGTCCCAGCCTGTCATTTATTTATAGGTGGGACAGCAGTGAATGTCGGTTATTATTTATCGCAAGCTTATGTGTAGTTGAATCAACATATAAGCACAATTATGAGAACTTTGTTGTTGCATGTTGATAGACTTCAAAGACTTAATATACATGATGTTATTCTAAAATTCCAACTGTGAATAGGAAATCTCTGATTTTCAATTGGGTTTTGAGGGTCGGAAATATATTTTGTTCAACATTAACAACATATATAACTACCTGTTTTGTAGGTGAGTCAATGCAACAGTATGGCATAATGGGCTTACTGCTATAAAGTTAAATAAGAAATAAATAAGATATTACCAAAAAATTTTATAAAATGAAAAGCAATAAATTAATCATGGTGGCTCTCCTTTCCTTTGCATTATGCGGAGTCCCTGCCTTCGCGCAGAAAGAATACAAAGCTTACCTTGTTTCCAATGCCCATTTTGATACACAATGGAACTGGGATGTTCAAACGTCCATAGACAAATATGTACGCAATACGCTTGACCGGAATTTTTTATTATTTGAGAACTATCCCGATTATGTCTTTAATTTTGAGGGTGGTATCAAATATAAATGGATGAAAGAATATTATCCCGACAAATTTGAAAAAGTTAAAGATTATGTTCGGCAGGGACGTTGGCATGTAAGTGGAAGCTCGTGGGATGCTACAGACCCTAATATACCCTCACCGGAATCATTTTTCCGAAACATCTTATTAGGACAAGAATTCTATAAAAAAGAATTTGGAGTTCAATCGACCGATATTTTCCTGCCCGATTGTTTTGGATTTAGTTATACTCTTCCAACCGTTGCTTCGCATTGCGGACTCATTGGCTTTTCTACTCAAAAACTGCAATGGAGGCACAACTCTTTTCATGGAAATTCGAAATTTCCATTTAATATTGGCTTATGGAAAGGATTGGATGGCGCACAAATTATGGCTTCGCTAAATTCGCAAAATTATGTACACGAATGGAATGGTCGGGATATTAGCAACGATAACGAAACACGTGATTTAGCCAAAGGAAGTGTCAATAAAACGGCTTACAAATACTATGGAACCGGAGATCGGGGCGGTTCTCCGACCATTAGCTCTGTAATATCTGTAGAAAAAGGGATAAAAGGAAACGGTGATATTCAAATAATCAGTGCGACCTCCGATCAGTTGTTTAAGGATTATCTCCCATTTAAGAATCACCCGGAATTACCCGTATTTGATGGTGAATTGTTGATGGATATTCACGGTACTGGTTGCTATACCTCTCAGGCTGCCATGAAACGCTTCAATCGTAAAAACGAGCAGCTGGCTGTTGCATCCGAAAAGGCTTCTGTAGTTGCAAACTATCTTGTTGGAGCTACTTACCCATCCGAAGAGATAGATGAATCATGGAAAAGGTTTATTTGGCATCAATTTCATGACGATTTAACCGGTACAAGTATTCCTAAGGCATATACCTTTTCATGGAATGATGAACTTATTTCTCAGTCTTGCTTTGCAGATATTGTTACTTCTTCTGTTGGCAGAATTGCAAAAGAGATGAATACGAATGCAAAAGGTAATCCTGTGGTAGTCTATAATTCCCTGTCGTCCAACCATAAAGGTATAGTCAGAGCTGAAATCAGCATTTTGAAAGCTCCCAAAGACATACATGTTTATGCCCCTGACGGAAAAGAAGTGAATGCGCAACTTGTAAATTATAAAAACGGAAAAGCTGAAATAGCCTTTTGTGCCGAAGTCGCTCCAATTGGCTATGCAGTATACGATGTTCGTACAAGCGGAAGCGTCAATAAAAGTAATATAAAGATATCGGGAAATACTTTAGAAAATAAAATTTATAAACTGACACTTAATAAAAATGGAGATATTGCTTCCTTAGTTGATAAACGCAACAACAAAGAATTAGTTGAAAAAGGCAAAGCTTTCCGACTGGCTTTGTTTACTCAGAATGAATCCTTTGAATGGCCGGCGTGGGAGATTCATAAAAAAACCATAGATGCTACACCTGTTTCAATCACCGATAGTGTTTCCATTTCTATTGCCGAAAATGGCGCGGCCTGCGCATCATTGTGTGTTAAACGTAAATATGGTAATTCTGAATTCACACAGTATATACGCATGACCGACGGCGCTGCTGATGATAGAATTGATATTGTTAATGAAATAGACTGGGCAACCACCAATGCTTTGTTAAAAGCAGAGTTCCCTATGGCCGTAAGTAATTCACATGCCAGCTATGATTTAGGCTTAGGAAATATTAAACGAAGCAACAACACTGAAATTGCTTATGAAACATACGCTCATCAGTGGGCCGACATCACTGGTAACGAGGATTATGGAATCTCCATTATGAATGATTGCAAATATGGATGGGACAAACCGGCAGACAACACACTTCGCCTCACCTTACTGCATACTCCTAAAACGAATGATAGATACACTTATCAGGATCGTCAGGATTTTGGACATCATACTTTTACTTATTCTATCGTAGGCCATGAGAATCAACCTCAATTAGCCTCCATTCCCTCAAAATCAGATGAATTAAATAATCCGTTAATGGCGTTCGAAACTCCTCGTCACAAAGGCTCATTAGGACGTGAATATTCATTCCTTAAAGTCAGTTCGTCGCAAGTAGCTGTAAAAACATTGAAAAAGGCACAAAACGGCGACAATTATATTCTTCGTCTTTATGAAACACAAGGTAAAGCTGCTAAGGATGTTACGATTGAATTCCCGTCCAAAATTGTTTCTGCAACAGAGATGAATGGAGTAGAAGAAGAAATAGGCAGAGCAACTGTAAACGGCAATAAACTGGTTTTCTCAACCACGGCATTCTCGCCCAAAACATTTGCTATCCAATTAAAAGGGAGTGACCTTAATTCTCAAGCAATTCATAATACTCCGGTAGAATTAGAATTTTCAGACAATGCATTTACTTATGATGCCTTCAATGAAACTGGAAATTTTGATAAGGAAGGATGTTCGTATGCTGCAGAGCTAATCGGGAAAGAAGTTATTAGTCAAGGTATTCCATTCGCAATTGCCGCTCCGGAAGTAAATAATGTACTAAAGTGTAGCGGCAACATCATAGAGATTCCAAAAGACGGGAAATATACCAAAGTATATATTCTGGCTGCTTCAACAGACGGAGATTTGAAAGCTGATTTTAAATTTGGGGACAAAACTCTTACGAGAGATATCCCTTATTACAGTGGTTTTTACGGGCAATGGGGACAAACCGACTTTTCCAGATCATTCATTAAGAAGGTACCCTTGGCATATATAGGAAGCCATCGCCACAACCAACAAAGCGGAAATGAAGCTTATACTTTTACATATATGTATCGTATTTGTCTTGATATACCTAAAGGAGCTACGCAATTGCAGTTACCGAATGATAAAAAAGTAGCCGTTTTTGCCATTACTCTGTCCGACAATTATGCCGATGATGTGAAGGCTGCATCTCCCTTAATTTCTACTTTAAATAAATAACCCAAATGAAATCACTTAAAACAATATTTCTACTTTCAATGCTTATCAAAAGCGTTTTTATATTCGGACAAGGAACGCACGATTGGGCTACATTTAATAAATATGCCGATGCCAATAAATCCGTCAAACAATCTGTTGATGTCGTATTTATGGGAAATTCCATCACTGAAAATTGGGTGAATACGCATCCGGAGTTTTTTACTGAAAATAATTATGTAGGACGAGGTATCAGCGGACAAGTTAGTTCGCAGATGCTGGTTCGCTTCCGGGCTGATGTTATTGACCTAAAACCCATAGCCGTTGTAATTTCGGCAGGAACAAACGATATAGCTTTAAATAACGGCTATATTTCAGTTGAGCATATATTCGGAAATATAGTGTCAATGGCAGAGTTAGCTAAGTGTAATAAAATCAAGGTCGTATTAACTTCTGTTTTGCCGGTTCATAACTTCCCCTGGCGTCCGGAAGTTGAATCTATCAAGCCAGTTAATGAACTGAATGAGAAAATGAAAGAGTATGCCAAAAAAAATAATATAGCCTATGCTGACTATTATGAAGCATTGGTCGATGAAAGACAAGGTTTGAGTCCACAATATCAAAATGACGAAGTTCATCCAAACATGGCAGGATATAAAATAATGGAACAGCTAATTCAAAAAAAACTTAGTAAAATTATCCGAAAAAAATAATTTTAACCCTATATGCCGAATTCTGGTTTGAAAATCTTTTGAGCCAGAGAATAATAATAAATGTGTATTTCGAATTGAGCAATTAGAAATATATGTAGAACTTAACGAAATAAGCTAACTATTAAGAGCTTATTTTTTGAAACGAATTGTTAAACCCTTTATTCAGTTAATCTAATTATTAATCTTAAAATCACTCAAATGGAAATCAATTACTTTAAAAGAATTCTAATGACAGTCGTGGCTGTCGTGTTTTTCACTTCACTTTTTGCTCTGCCCGAGCATGTTTATTTAATTGGTGGGCCAATAAATAAAAATAATACCGATTGGCAATTCAGTCAAAAGGTGGAATTGACAAAAGATGCACTCAATCCATCCGTTTTTTATTTCAAAGGATATTTAGCTTACAATACACGTGGTGATGAAAGAGGTAATCTGAAATTCCTGATTGCAGATGATTGGAATGGCGCATTTCATCCCAATTCTGCTGAAAATCAACCATTGACGGGTGTAACCTCAATGCGTCAGGATGGCAGTGATACGAAGTGGTTTATTCCCGCAGATAGAAGCGGCGACGGTTATTACGAATTGACACTGAATACGGAAACCATGACTTTAACGGTTGATTCGTTTCGGTACGACCTGTATCCGGAAAAAATATATGCTGTTGGCGCCAGTATGCCCTGCGGTTGGAATAATAACAATCCAGAAGTTCTGACAAGAATTAATCAGAACATTGCAGTTTATACCTGGACAGGAATAATGTGCTCCGGTGATTTCAAATTCCTAAATCCATTAAGTATTGGTAACTGGGATTTTTGTTACAGTCCTACAACACCAAATGAAGCAGTGAGTTTTGGTGTTGCCCAAAATGTTGTTTTCGAGGTTCGATATTCAGCGGAAACTACTTTTAATGACTATAAATTTATAATGAGCGAAACTGCTGAATGTACTGTTACTGTTGACCTTATTAATAAGACAATGTTAATAACTAAAAACGGTGAACTCAAAGCTAAGGATATTTGGATTACCGGCTCCGCTATACCCGGAGGGAAAGCAAAACTTGTAAGTGATAATATCGACCCACTTATCAATTATCATTATTACGGTGAACTCTTAGCAGGTGATTTTAAATTTGTTACAACAGAAACTGTTGATGCTACATCCAAATTCTATGTTCCTGCTTCAGCATCGGATGCTATTTCCAATGATGTTAGTGTTAGTTTAACTTCCGACGAAACAGTTTCGGGATGGACCGTTACTCAGGCTAATAACTTGTGTAAGATTAAATTCAATACGCTTACCAGCAAATATAAAGCTTGGATTTTTGGAATTGAACACATTTACATTGTAGGAGGTGCTACTGCTGCCGGATGGGATGCCGGCAATCCGATAGAACTCACAAGAGGTACGGGAGCTCAGGCAAACGTGTTTACTTTTGATGGAAATTTAGTTATTAATTCAACTGTCCCAGACCCTAATAAATTTAAATTTTTATTGCAAAAGGACTGGGGAAGTAGTTTCCACCCTCAAATTGAAAATGAATCGATATTTAGTGCAAAGTATTTTACTGATCATCGTTCTGACGATTACAAGTGGACAGTGGACGAAAACAAGCAAGGACATTATATAATAAAATTGGATGCCCTGGAGGAAACTATTGAAACTATATATAATCCCACAAGCCTCACCAATATTAATATGGATATCAACGTTTTCGGCGCAAACGGAAAAATTGTAATGAAGAGCGAAACAGCATCTTCCAAAACAATGGAGGTTTTTGCTATCGACGGTAGGAAAGTTTCAACTTCGTTGTTTACACATAATGCTGAAATTGATTTGCCAACAGGTATTTATATTGTAAAAGTGAAGGATGGCAATTCCAATTTATTTACAAGAAAAGTAAGTGTCTTAAAATAAGTCAATGAATTAAAGTAATTGAGGTCCGATAAATTTAGCAGAGAATGTAGATTTTCGGACTTCAATTATATCAATGAACATATACAGTTAATAGCCAAAAATTAATTAAATCACAAATTAAAAGCAAATGAAAATAATCAAGATTTATTCCCTTTGGATTTTGTGTATTCTATTCACAACTACATTAAAAGCCCAGGAATCGAATACTGTTGTCGATGGTAAAGCGCGGTTTACTGTTCTTACACCAACGTTGATCAGAACAGAATATACCGGTGACAACATTTTTGAAAGCAAAAATAGCTTTAATATTACCAATCTCAATTTACCAACTCCTGCGTATTCAACAACTGTGAATGCGGGCTGGCGTGAAATTCAAACGGAGAAACTTTTACTCCGGTACAAACAAAATTCAGGTGTTTTCGATTCTACCAATTTTTCTGTCACCTTAAAAGGTAACAGTCAAACAGTGATATCAAAGCCATGGGTATCGTCACTCTTGGGTTACAAATACGAAGCTGAAAATGCAACACTCTTAGGTGGGGCAATTTTTAACAATGACCATATTGATTATAGTGGTTTAGGATTTGCAGCCGGACTCGAAAAGGTAGGCGCAGGTTTGCAATGGACACAAAACAATAACCTGTCTGCAGGCGAATATGCCATTTCATTAAGGTATTGTAACGGAATGGGAGTGCCTCGTACTATCAGCCTTTACATCGATAATGTAAAAACACAAATAGTTCTCCCCAACACCCTAAACTGGGATTCATGGAGTACGTTTAAAAAAACCGTAACATTGGATGCTGGCTCACATACATTCAGGGTTTCATGCGATCAGGGAGATAGTTTCAATGTTAATATTGATTGGATTTCTATCAATCCTATTTTGAATTTTAATCAAATATGCGAAGCCGAAAATGTGGTTCTGGCAGGTGGTGCCTCCAAATACACCAATCATATTGGATTTACTGGCTCCGGTTTTGTGGCTGGTTTAGAAAAAGTGGGTGCGGAAATTTCCTGGGACTTAAATAATAAGGTGGTTGCAGGCGATTATACCATTTCATTAAAATATGCCAATGGAGTTGCAGTCGACGGAAAACAAATAACACGTACTATAAGTCTGTATATTGACGATGTAAAAAGTCGGATTTTATTACTGCCTACAGCCGACTGGGATACATGGGGAATCTTCAAAAAAACAGTTACTTTGGGAACAGGGGTTCATACTTTCCGATTATCTTGCGAACAGGGCGATAATTTCAATGTGAATGTCGATTGGTTGGCTGTGAGCCCGGTTGGAGCTGAATTACCTAAACCAGTTGTAAATGAAGAAAAAACAAATCTTGGCGGTTGGTTACGCGGCCTTGATACCAGAAGTGGAGCTATTCCATTATGGGATGGCCTTATGAGCAAGGATGGCTGGTATCTGTTAGACGATAGCCAAACTGCGTTAAATGACGCTAACGGTTGGGTTGTTGCCCGACCACATCATCCCGGAGGATATCAGGATGGATATTTCTTTGGTTATGGTGCCGATTATCAAAAGGGGTTAAGCGATTTTTATAAAATTACAGGAAACCCTCCATTATTACCCAAATGGGCCTTCGGAGTTTGGGTTTCAAAATACGAAGCTTATGGCAGTACCTATTTTCAAAATACATTATTGCCTAAATTCCGGTCTGAAAAGCTGCCTATCGATATGTTGGTTATCGATACCGACTGGAAATCACCAGGTTCATGGAATGGTTGGAACTGGAGTACTTCCTTATTCCCCGATCCACAGGGTTTCATGGATTGGACTAAAGAACAGGGATTAATGGTTGCGTTAAATATTCACCCATCAATAAGTAAAAGTGATCCAAAGAATGCACAGGCAAACAGTACGGCAGGTGGATTGGTTGAGCAGGGAGATAATTATCAATTCGATTTTAGCAATAAGAAACACGTTCAGGCCTACTTTGATTTGCATCAACCGTTTAATAACCAGGGTGTCCGTTCCTGGTGGATGGATTGGTGTTGTGAAGGTATTAATGCAAGTGTAGTTGGTTTGCCGGTTGATACCTGGATTAATAGTAGGTACGCTAAAGATGCAACAGACAAGGGACTTCGTGGTTTCGCCTTTTCGCGTATCGGTTCGGGATATAATGGTTACGGCGATATTGGAAAGCCGGGTATGGCATGGTCCGATCACCGTTATACGCTCCACTTTACTGGTGATACGTATGCTACCTGGGATATGCTTGCTTTTGAATCAACCTATACTATTCTTCAGGCTAATATAGGTATTCCCTACGTTTCGCACGATTTAGGAAGTTTTAAAGGTCAACAGTTAAGCGACGACATGTATTTGCGTTGGGTACAATTCGGTACTTTCCAGCCAATTTTTCGTTTACATTCCGATCATGGAATGCGCTTGCCCTGGGAATACCCGAATGTAACCAAACAAGCTGAAGATTTTATTCGTTTGCGCCATGCTTTGGTACCTTACACCTACACCTTGGCTCAGGAATCATCAACTGGCGGTATGCCAATTGTAAGGGGCATGTATTTCTATTACCCCAATTCCACCGAAGCCTATTCGTTTGATAGACAGTATTTATATGGCGAAAAAGTGTTAGTTTCTCCTGTCGTAACTCCAGGTGCAAATGCAACTACGCAGGTGTGGTTCCCAGAAGGGAAGTGGACAAGCTTTTTCACAAATGAAATAGTCATAGGCCCAGTTGTAAAAAATGTGTCGTCAAACTATAATACGATGCCAGTATTTGTTAAGGCAGGTGGAATTATTCCATTGGCGACATATTCCGATTATGTTGGTCAAAACGCTGAAGACTCACTTACTTTGAAAGTTTATACCGGTGACGACGGAGAATTTACCTTGTATGAGGATGAAGGCGAAAATCTGAATTATCAAACCGGTAAAAGTTCATTAACTAGAATTGTATACGATGAGATGCAACGAAAACTGTCCATCAAAGCCAGACAAGGCAATTTTACCGGCGAAGCAGAAAATAGGTCCTACAACATTGAACTCTATAACGCAGCATCTCCTAAACAAATATTGCTAAACGGAACAGCCCTGAACAACATTACTGAGGGATCGGGTGAAGGTTGGTGGATGAAAAATTCTATCATTTACATCCATTTAATTAAACGTACAGTTACAGTTGATTATGACCTAACGCTGGACGGATTTACAAAACTTATCCCTTTGCAAAGTTCAAATTGGGATATTAAACTATATCCGAACCCTACTACCAATATGTTTACACTTGAACTTAACGATGCCGGTAAGACTTCTGCTGTTAGCATTTATAATGAAAACGGGGAAAAGGTATTTGGTAAAAATATTACAAACAATAAAAAGACTGAGATTAACACCCGTTTGTTCATTAAAGGAGCATACCTTGTAACTGTTGAAAACGGAAGCTCCAGGTTTACTAAAAAATTAATTATTAAATAGGACTATAAACAGATAAAGTCAAAGCAATTTGATTGTGTCTGTTTGTATACAAAATTTCATTGCTGTTCCTACCCCATCATTTCGTTTGATGGGCTGGGACAGCATTGAATCTTGTGTTCTGGAATGCCTGTTCAATACTCTATGACAGGTTAGATGTATGATATTAATACAAAACAGGTTTACTTCACAAAGAGCTATCCCACAAAATGGTTCTATCACAATGTCTTGCAATTATGCCAATGATTTAAAGGCTTTTTCTCACCTCATTTCTACCTGAAAAATTGAATCAAAAAATTGATAACACAAAAATGAATCACAAATAATGAAAATACTAAAAACGATATTCCTACTTTCAATGCTCATTAATGGCATTTTTATTTTTGGCCAAAGTACACAAGATAGAGCTGCATTTAATAAATCTAACGAAGCCAATAAAACCCTAAATAAACCTATTAGAGTTGTATTTATGGGTAATTCCATCACCCAAAATTGGGCGGGTATGCATCCCGAGTTTTTTACGAAAAATAATTATTTGGGAAGAGGAATTAGCGGACAAGTTACTTCTCAGATGATGTCACGTTTTAGGGCTGATGTTATCAACTTAAAACCGAAAGCCGTTGTTATTTTGGGCGGAATAAACGACATAGCCTTAAACAATGGTTATATTTCAGTAGAACAAATATTCCGGAACATTGTATCTATGGCCGATTCAGCTAAATTCAATGGAATTAAGGTTGTATTGTGTTCTGTTCTGCCTGCTCATCACTTCCCCTGGCGTCCGGAAGTTGAACCAATCAATCTTATCATTGAACTGAATAAAAAAATTAAGGATTATGCAGTAGTTAATGATATTCCTTTTACCGACTATTATACAGCCATGGTTGATGAAAGGCAAGGTTTGAGTTTAAAATATCAAAGTGACGAAGTACATCCAAATATGGACGGATATAGAGTAATGGAACCGCTAATTCAAAATGAAATTGATAAAGTCATTCCTCCTAATGCACAAGTGCATATTAAAAATGCAGCTGAACTTCAGGCAATGCAATACGATGGAACTGCCTCATACATTCTTGATAATGACATCGATTTGCTTGGTGTTACCTGGGAGCCTTTCGATTTTGGGGGAACCCTTGATGGTAGCGGTTATTCAATAAAAAACCTTACTCATAGCAATAACGATCAAAGCGGAATGTTCTTTAATATAGAAGGTGCAGTAGTTAAAAATCTTGGATTGGTAAATGTTAGTTGCCATGGTGGTTGGGCTGGTGCTCTTGCCAATTATGCCAGCAACTCTACTGTTGAAAAATGTTTTGTAACTGGCGAAGTAGTTTCTAACAATGGTCTCGCAGGTGGCTTTTTTGGGATAATGACCGGAACAACAGTTTCTCAATGTTACACGAATATGACTGTTACTGGTAATGACCATGTTGGAGGTATTGCAGGACATATGGAAAGTGGGTCGATTGAGAATTGCTATACTAATTCGACGATTATCTCCAGTGGTTGGCAAGCAGGTGGATTAGTCGGTTGGGCTCAAAATGCCGGATCTAAAATATCAAAGTCTTTTGCTAAAGGAACTGTGAAATCGAATGGTGGATTTACTGGTGGCATTTTAGGGATAGCGGCTGGAAGCGAAAAAGTAGTAAATATTACCGAATGTTTGGCTCTTCAATCAAGTTTGACAACTACAAATACAGGTATTGAGAAAACTTTTCGTATTGTTGCAAACCAGGAAGCTGCAACCTATACTAAGAATTATGGGCTTACAACCACTATTCTAAATGAACCTATTAAAAAGTCGTGGGTAAATGATGTATTAGGTAAAGATGGTGCAGATATACTAACTGACCAGGTCATTAGTGCTAAATTTTATACCGAATCGCTTAGCTGGGACTTTGTAAATGTATGGAATCTAAATGCTGATGGTCCTGCATTGAAATGGGAAAAAACAACTGCTGCCTCTATTGGTGAAACTAAAATAGATAATGCGAATGTGTATGCTCATAATGGTTTTATTCAGGTGGCCAGTACCGAGAACGCAAACATTTCAATTTATAGTATTTCAGGTGCATTATTGAAACAGCTAATTGCAAAAAAGACCTTGGAACAATTTGATATTAAGGGTGTATCTATAGTTAAAGTGATTACAGACAAAGGTATAGGAGTCTATAAAGTTATAAATAATTAATTTAGAAGCTCTTAGTATAAACGGTGTGTTGCAGGCTCTCTTTTTTTTAGCCTGTAATACACCGTTAACGTAAAAGTTTTGATCGAGATAGACATCATATTCAACTTCAAAGCAGATACAAAAAAATAAGAGTAGAAAGAGAGGTAAGTATATGACATTAAATTATTTATCTACGTTTAAATATTAAATATTTCTTAGCAATAAAAAAACTATAATCATTTATGTACAAATTTGATAAGCGTATAGTAATGACATTGGATGCCGGAGGCACCAACTTTGTGTTTTCAGCCATGCAAGCAAATGAGGAAATTGTGAATGCTGTCTGTCTGCCTTCAAATGCCGATAATTTGGAAAAGTGCCTCGGAATTTTGGTCGAAGGATTTACAAAAGTAAAAGAAGCTTTAAGTGAAGAACCGGTTGCAATCAGTTTTGCATTTCCCGGTCCTGCCGATTATGCCAACGGAATAATCGGGGACTTACCCAACCTGAAGGCTTTCCGGGGTGGCATTGCCTTAGGTCCTTTTTTGGAAGAGGAATTCGGAATCCCTGTTTTTATCAATAACGATGGTGATCTGTTTGCTTATGGTGAGGCAATAGGTGGAATATTACCCGAAATAAACCGGAAATTGGAAGCCTACGGAAGTACAAAACGATATAAAAATTTACTGGGTGTAACTTTTGGAACCGGATTTGGCGGAGGAATTGTAACTAACGGAAGGTTGCATACCGGCGATAACGGATCTGGCGGAGATGTATGGGTTTTTCGGCATAAAAAATACCGCGATTGTATCACCGAAGAGGGTGTTGGGGTTAGAGCGATTAAACGAATGTACGCAGAATTCTCCGGTGATAGCGTAACAGAACTTTCTCCAAAAGACATTTACGATATTGCCGGGAGTACAAAACGGGGAGACCAAAATGCAGCGTTACGGACATTTTCGGAAATGGGAGAGGAGGCCGGGGACACCATTGCCATGCCATTACCCTGATCGACGGCCTTGTAGTCATTGGGGGCGGTTTGACCAATGCTTCCAAATACTTTATGCCTTCATTGATGAACGAGTTGAATGGCACAATTGGCAAGTTGACCGGAGAAACATTTTCCCGACTTCAAATGAAAGCTTATAATTTGGATGACGAACTCGAAATGGCAAATTTTTTGATTGGAAATTCGGAGCGTGTCAATGTCCCTGGAACTACCAGAATGGTTAATTACGAATCGGCTAAACGCATCGGAATTGCTGTTTCAAAACTTGGAGCAAGTAAAGCTATTGCTTTGGGAGCTTATGCATATGCACTCAATCATTTTGATTCAAAACTATCCTAAAATAAATTTATTCATTTATAAAATCACTTTAAATTAATGCAATAATACATGAAAAACGAAAATTCAATTTCCAGAATTTTGCCGGTACTTTTCGGCTTCTTCATTATGGGATTCTGCGATGTGGTGGGTATTACCTCTATGCATGTCAAAGAAGACTTATTGGGCGGTTTTAGCCCTGAATTCAGAGATACGCTTTCCAACCTGATTCCGGTAGCATTGTTCTCCATGTTTCTGATCTTCTCGGTACCGACAGGTATGCTGATGACTAAAATCGGTCGCAAAAAGACGGTGCTTTTAAGCAATGTTATTACCATTGTAGCCATGTTTATTCCACTGATTGAATACACTTTTACGATGTCGTTAATTGCATTTGCGTTATTGGGAATTGCCAATACCATTTTGCAAGTGTCCCTGAATCCTTTGTTGACAAATGTTGTACAAGGTGATAAACTTACTTCGAGTCTTACCGCGGGTCAGTTTGTGAAAGCAATATCGTCTTTCAGCGGTCCGTTTATTGCCGCATTTGCCGCCACCATGTTAGGTAACTGGCAATATATTTTCCCAATATATGCTGTTATTACTTTGATTTCAACTATTTGGTTAATGGCGACTCATATACAGGCTGAACCGGTAGCGGGTAAGGCCAGCTCTTTTGGCAGTGTGTTCGGCTTGTTGAAAGATAAGACTATTTTCCTGTTGTTCTTGGGCATATTATTCGTTGTAGGAGTTGATGTAGGTTTAAATACCGCTGCTCCCAAAATCCTGATTGAACGTTGTGGAATGACTTCTATTGATGCCGGGTATGGTACGAGTATGTATTTTGCTTTTCGTACTGCCGGAGCATTTATAGGTGCTATCCTTTTGGTAAAATACTCTTCAGAGATTTTTTTCAAACTAAGTATAGTCGTGGCTGTTTTAAGCCTGATTGCACTTCTCTTTGTTTCCAATCAAATAGTTATCTTCACATTATTTGCAATTATTGGTTTCTCTATTGCGAATGTCTTTTCCATTATTTATGCTATGGCCATTCAATCGCGCCCTGATAAAGCAAACGAAATTTCCGGATTAATGATTACGGGTGTTTTTGGAGGTGCGGTGATACCTTTTATTATGGGCCTGACAACAGATCTAATTGGATCTCAGGTTGGTTCGGTATTTATAATTCTGCTTAGTGCATTGTATCTGCTCTTTTGTGCCTTTGCTGTTAAATCAAAAAATATTTTATGAAAATGAATTGTTATTAAATCAATTACTGCGATAATGTATACCCGTTTAAACAAGATGAAAGAGTTTCTTTTTACAAAAAAAACAGAAGTTGTTGTAATCTGACAAAATAATAACTGAAGGACAACTATTTGGAATAATAATATCTATATAATACTAATTAAATAAATAACAGAGAATGAGATCAATTAAATCAGTCATAATATTGGGCGTATATTTATGTGTCGCAAATTGTGCAAAAGCTCAGGTTTTGTACCAGAACAATGCATATCGCTGGGAATCTGACAAAATGGTACAAGGTAATTTTTCGGGAACGGCCGAATCTGCCACCAAAATAGTGAGTAATTTCTCCAGTGCGAGCGCCAAAGATGATCATATAAATTATACGTGGACTAAAAAAAATGATATTTCTTCTTATCCTCAATATTCCGGACCTACCCTGCTGGGTAATGCCATTTATAATATGGGCCTCGACGAAATGGTGAATGCAGTGGAACCCGATTTAACCCTGCGTACAGGTTTGCTTTGGCCCGGAGTGTGGACGCGGGACGTTAGTTACAGTATCTTCCTTAGTATGTCCTATTTGCAACCAACTGTATCCAAAAATAGTTTATTGCGAAAAGTTGATATGGTAGGCCGAATTATTCAGGATACGGGAACCGGAGGTTCTTGGCCTGTATCTACCGATCGAGCGGTATGGATCATGGCTGCATGGGAGCTGTACAAAGTAACGGGGGACAACGATTGGATGAAGAACATTTATCCGGCCGTGAAAAAATCCCTGGAAGCCGATTTGTTAACCATTTATGATAAGGAAACAGGTCTCGTTATGGGCGAGTCTTCATTCATCGACTGGCGCGAACAAAGCTACCCGAAATGGATGCAACCGGCTGATATCTTTCAGTCGAAGTGCTTAGGTACAAATGCCCTTCATTTTCAGGCACTGAATATACTCAGTAAGATGGCCAAAGTGATGAATAAACAAGATGATTATATCCGATATACCGAAAAAGCAGAATCTTTAAAAAAAACCATTAATAAATATCTGTGGATGCCCGAAAAAGGATATTATGCTCAATATATTTATGGGCGTAACAGTAATCTCTTATTACCACACAGCGAAACTTTAGGCGAAGCCCTTTGTATCCTGTTCGATATTGCATCACCCGAACAGCAAAAACTGATTGTTCAAAATATGCCGGTTCTTCCTTTTGGCCCAAGTATCTTCTATCCTCAAATATCAGATATGTTTTCATATCACAACAATGCTACCTGGCCATTTGTAACTTCTTATTGGATGCTGGCGGCTGCTAAAGTTGGTAACCAACAAGCTGTCGAACATGCATTGGGTAGTACTTATCGGGCTGCGGCCTTGTTTGCCACCAATAAAGAAAATTTTGATGTACAAAGTGGAGATTGGGCAGGAACAGATTTAAATTCAAGCAACATGCTATGGAGCCTTTCCGGAAATTTAAGTATTGTTTATCGCCTCTTTTTCGGAATGAAATTTGAAGAAGATAAATTAGCTTTTAGTCCTTTTGTTACTGAAAAATTAGCTGGCAAAAGAACCCTTTTTAATTTCCCGTATAGAAATGCCAGGTTAAACATCTATTTGGAAGGTTATGGCGACCGGATTGCATCGTTCAGCATAGATGGTAAATCCAGTGCTCCGGAAATATCAGGAACAACCACCGGAGAGCATGAAATCAAAATCGTTCTGACAAATAGTTTTAGCAATCCACAAAGTACTATTAATCTGACTGATAATAAATATGCCTTGTTGAATCCAATTGCAAAGATTGATGGTAATATTTTATCATGGAGTCCAATCAAAGGAGCGTCATCTTATTCGGTGCTAAAAGATGGAATAGAATATAAAAGACAAAAAGGGACATCGATTAAACTGAAGATGTCGGACGAGGGTGAGTATCAAATAATAGCAACCTGTAATGATCCTATGCTGTCTTCTTTTGCGAGTGAAGCTCTTGTTTGGCGAAAATTGAACGAGACAGTCTACAACATTGAAGAGACAAGACTTGAAAAGAATCAAAATATAACCAAATCCGGTGAAAAAGTAAGTACTACTTTTGTTACTTCAATAAAAATTGAAAAAGATGGCTTATATGCTATCGATTGGTTATATGCTAATGGAAGTTCAACGGTGCAGGACGAGAATAAATGTTGTATACGCTCTTTGTTTGTTGATGAAGCATATCAGGGCGTTTCTATCTTCCCTCAAAGAGGTCGCAATGAATGGACAAACTTGGGATGGAGTAACCCGATTCATGTAAGACTTAAAGCTGGTGAACATCAAATTCAATTACAATACAGACCTGAGAATGAGAATATGAATAGAGAAATCAACGACGCTATCATTCATAAACTAAGAGTTAGCCGTATTAAGTAATCTGTTGCACTGTATAGTTTTTACAAATATATTTGAAGTAAAGAAAAAAAACCGAATGAAATAAATTATTACAAATTTAATCCATTCGGTTTTTTTTTATATATGCTAATTAATAAAAAACTAAAATCCTAAAATAACTTCATTTCAGAAGCGTATAGTTGTTCGCCACGTATTTTTACTTTAATTTCAACTGATTATGGCTCTCTTCTGGGCTGTCATTCACTGATTATATTTGTCTCACACTATTTACAACTTTTTCCGCAATCAAAGAAAAATACTCATTTATACTTCTTTTTCTTCTTCTTGAATCAAAGATTCTAAACTTTTAGGAAAACTTTGTCCCATTGTTTTTCTGTATTCAGCAACAAATATGGCGTATGTTTTAAACAGTTTTTCAAACTCATTGAGGCGGTTATATGAATAAATACTATAGGATAATGCCGGCTCATAAAGAGGATCAATTTTCAAAAGGATAGTACAGATGCGTAGTACTTGCTTGAACTCGTCCTTTTTATAGTGCACCGATAACTCTTGTGGAAGAACAGAGAAAATGATATCTTCAGAATCCCGTTTGTATTTGTCAAAAAGCTCTTGCTTTGTACATTCTAACAGTTGACCTCTTTCACAGATGGCGAGCAAATCATCACACGATTGAGAATGCTTGGAAAAAGCTGTATTTCGACAGAAATAATCGCAATAGCAAGGTTCGCTTATTAAAATTTTGAAAAAACCTTTTTCATAAACCAATTCTACACCATCAATTTCTGTCAATGCTTTTCGAAGATTACTAATGGTTACACCCTTCAGGTTTTTTACTTTCTCTTCTGTCTTTTCGGGCCAAAAAAGATTGTTGAGCAGAGCAGAACTGACGCCTTCCTTTTCACTGTTCAATAGTATATATAAAAATATTTGCTTAAGTTTATTGCTAAAGAGGTAGGTGATGTCTCTTCCCGATTTTCCATAAATGGTAAAAATACCATATAGGTAGATTTTGTTAAACTCTGTTTTGGCTGTCGATATCCTCTCTGATAACTCAGAAACTGACAGGGATGACTTGGAAGATATGGACGAAGGTAGTGTCTGGGTAGGCACAATTATTGATTTTTCCTTTAAAATCAGTTTCCTCTTTTTTAGTTTCCCGCGCAAGATGAAGATGAGTAGAAGTATGAAAACGCATAGAGCAGTTAAAGCCAGAATTGAAAAGAGTCTTCCGGCATTAGTTCCTTTTGGAGTTAAATAAAATTCAATTGCAGCCTTATCTACAGGTGGTGCCGATAGTGCAAATACCTGTGCTTTTACACTCCGGGTACTTTCGTCAAACTCTTGAGTGATACAATAAAATTCTTGTAACTCCGGATTGAAATAAAGAGCGATGTTCGATGCGATAGAGTTAGATATAAAGGGAATTGAGTCGCCCAATTTCTGCATCGCACCATCTTCTACTGAAATAAGGTAGAGTTGTATGTGAGTCTTTTCATTATATTCGGCATAACGAAGCACGTATAAATACTTTTCATCCTTCGAAAGTATCATTCGTTCCCCGGGTACCAACTTTTCGTCCGAATGAATTTCCCAACATTTTTTTATTTTATTGCTTGCTAAGTCTAACTTGTAGAGGTCGTTGTAGTAATTGTGCCCTACGCTTTGGTCGCCCGAGTCATTACCTACACCTCCGTAAATGTATAAAAAGTCCCCTTGTTTGGAAGGGGCTATCGATGTGTAAAAACGGGGAGAGATATTATCTCCTTTAAATTGCAAGGTATCCCAATGGTCGAGGGTAGAATTATAGGATAAAAAATCCTTACTGTATTGTCTGTTGCCAAAGCCTCCGAATATGATATATCTGCCTCTTTTTTTATCTAAAAAGCAGCTGTGATGATGCAACTGAACTGTTGTAAATGCTTTTCCTATAGGTTTCCAGGTTAGTGTTGGTACATCTAATACTGCGGTGGTTATATTTCCGCTCGGTAGGCTGTTTATTTCGTATGCGTAAATTTTATTTTCTGTTTCGTCTATGAAATTGGTACCTAATAGCATTTCTACAGGCATTTTATTTGTATATTTTTTACTGATTAGTTTTTTTGTTCCTACCTCAAAGTTAAAGAGAGAATCTTTGCTTATAAACAGTACGTTTTGTTGTTTTTCATTGAATTTAGAACCCAGAATTGTTCTGGATGCAAGTGTTAGTGTCTTTTTCCAATGGTAGGATTCATTAATTAACCAATAGGGATTTATTACCTTCCCTTGTACCTTTTCTTGTGTGTCATGTACTTCTTTTCCGCAACTTTCGTTAAGAAGAAAGCTGAAAGATTGTTTCTCTCCGGTAATAGTCAAATTGCGAATGGCAAACGATGGAACATCAACTAAGTTCTCTCTTCGTCCAAAAATGAGTGTAGGTTGCAACTGCGATGAAGTTTTAAGCTTACTGATACTTTTCATCATTTTCCCTGCAACTGTCAACGTACTCATTCCTGTAACTAAGTTTATATGCAATCGCACAGGAATCCATTTCGACTTAATAGAGTCGTTGATGAAGTTCATTGTAATTAGATTGGCCTTGCCCTCAGTGTTGAATTTGAATGCGCTTGATCTTTTGTCAATATAAGTATACACAAAACTATATGTGGCATTGCTTTGAATATCAGCTATATGAAGGATGTATCCAAATGTGTCGAAGTCTTGTATCTTCAGGTCAAAGCTTAGGTCAATGTGTTTGGTGAATACCGGAACGGATTCTTTGTTGAAAACAAGAAAAGTAGTGCGTTGCTCTATGGATTCTTTGTTCCCATAAAATCTCAATCCTTGGGCTTGGAGAGTTGATATAAAAACAATACTAATAATACCCAAAAGGTAGAGCTGCTTTAACTTAATCTTACTTGTCATGATATGAGATTTGTGCTATTTCGTTACAAAGATAAGCTAAAACAATCTAAATATACCAAATTTACGGAAGGGAAATATTACCATACCTTATTGTATTCAAAGAAATGCTTTAAAGCAACTGTTTTTAGACGAATATTGGTTTGAAGGCGAGCAAGTAAATTCTTTTTTTTATAGATTAAAACTAAGCATATGAAAATATCTAAGGAGTTATCTAATTATTTGTTGTTCTATGAAATAACATCCGTACGACACATGGTGGAACTTTGACAATTAAAGTATAATAGAACAGATAAACAATTGATTGAGTTGATGTAAATGCATAAATAGTCTCGAGTATGAGTAGCACTTTGACCTTGCGATACTGGTAAACCATTTCTACCAGACTTGCATTTAGTCCGAATAATGTTCATTGGCTTGTTTATTTGTGCTCCTTTCAACGTTTAGGTTGTTTGTTTCTAAAAACCCGCGAATCGATTTCATAATTTAATTGATTTCGTTAGTTATTATACCGCTAATTCAACTGCTTTTGTCTCATTTATTTGGATACGGACACGCTTACTCTCCCGCTTCAAACGGATGTTATTAAATAAAAAAAGCTCTCCCCTGAGGGAAAGCTTTGCTTAATTGAAAAAGAAAATCGATTATTTTTTCGATTCTTCAACTGATACTTTTCTGAATTCTTTCAATAATTTTTCCAGGTCCAGAGAGCTTTTGCGTGCACGGGTACCGGCAGCTTTATTGGCTTTCTCAATTTGCAAATCTGCATCTGTTGCAAAAGTCTCAAATTCGGCTTTAATTCTTTTTACTAATTCTTCCATCTTTAAATAATGTTTAGTTTTTAAATTGGCTGTACGGATACAACCGTGATATTTACTGCAAATATAATCATTTTAGGATAATTTCAATAGCTATCAGGCAGAAAGTTGTTCTGCATACCCGATTCTGCATACCTTATTGTACTCAACTGAATAGGTAATATTGTATAGTCGGATGCATAAAAGCTGATTATCAACGTACTGTAAAACCGGATGTGTCTATCAGAACCAGTAGCCAAAATTAGCCGAAAAGTTTAGCTTATCTGCGGAACTGGAGTATCCCAAAGTCATATCGAGTGGCCCGATAAAGGTCATGATGGCATACTTTATACCGCCACCATAAATTGTACTGGTATTTTTCCATGGATTCATTCCTGAACTTTGTCGTAATCCATTAAATAACAGGGATATATATTGCTTTTTGGCTATCTGCGTTCTGAAACCTATTAGTCCTATATTGATCAGACGTTCGCCGGCATTAACAGCCTGTAGCCCAACAAACGGTAAATGATAGTTGAAATATTGGGAATAGGATTCTCCGCCAATTAAGGTGATTTTCGATTGTGGGGAATCTGAATGATACAAAGCTCTTCCATAAAGGTCTAACAATAAGGCAGTTTTTGACCATAGTGGTATCACATTTCGCATTTTGAAAAGGCCTATCGGGCTTACATCGTTGTTTTTGGGGAAATCAGCCAGCAAAGAGAACTCAGCATACAGGTTAGTTCCTTTGGTAGGAAAATAAAAATCGTCCATATTATCAAACGACAGATAGCTGTATGCGTTGGTAAGGAAACTACTGGTTTTCCCTTCTAAAACAGGATAATCACCGTTTTTCCTGAAAATATCGCCCCAATAATATTCTTCCTGAATACCAATCCCCAAATTAAACTTTTTCAGAAACGGTTTATAAATGTAAACCGATCCGGAGCTATAGAACATATTGATTTTATAAACATTTTCGCCTTTGTTGTAAATGTTATAGTTCTGATATTTACCCTTAATGCTAATACCAATTATCGGAAAGTTAGTTTTATTTGATTCAGCCATAATGCTTAAACCCGGATTCACCGACAATTCGGTGCTGGCGGAAAGCAGTCCAAATACATTTCCGTAATTTTTTTGCGTTATGTTGAGCAGTATAGCTGTTGCATCAGTGGTATTGGCTTTAAAACCTATATTTTGAGTAAAAACATTTTTTGTTGTGATATTCAGGTTCAGCAATTTACCCTCTTCCGTATCAATTAAATTATAATAAATGAGGTCAAAACCGCCCAAACCATAGAGTCTGTCGATAGCTTCTTCTATCTCGTCGGCTGAAAAATCTCCTGGCACTTTCATATCAAGTGTTTTCCGGAGAAAATCCGAATCTAAATGTGTGTTACCGGTAAAACTCAAATCGTTGATATGCCATTTGTCAGGTTTGACTAGCATGCGCGATTTTTGTTTAGTTTCCAGACCATACTTCGTTTTGAGCTCACGTAGTTCTTTTCTGAGCCCGTTTGCAGCCGTTTCACCTCTCACAATCAAGGTGTCTACAGCCTTACTGTTGAAACTCGACATAGTATATCCGGTAATATCGGGTGTGATGATCAAATCACAATAGCTTTTGTTGGCAGATTGCTTTTCCTGATCGAAGAAATTAATCAACTGACCAAGTACATTATTCAGGGATTTGAGTTTTTTCCTGTCGAATGAATCATTTCGGATATCTACACCAATAATGATGTCAGCACCCATCCGTTTAGCCACATCGGTGGGGAAATTATTTACGATGCCCCCGTCGACCAGTAAATGTCCTTCCCGGTCATACGATTGGAACGCAACGGGAATGGCCATACTCGAAAACATGGCCGTAGGTAACGAACCATTGTTTAACACAAGTTCTTCGCCTGTTTCCAGATTTGTGGCGACACAGGCAAATGGAATCGGAAATTTGGAGAAGTCAGCATCGATGGGAACATTTCCGGAAAGATCACAAAAGAGATTTAATACGTTTTGCCCTTTGATAATTCCTTGCGGAAGGCTTAACTTCTTGCTCCCGTTAATAGGGAGTGAAAATATATACCGTTGTTTTAAAAGCTGGTCGTGATTTGAAAGGTTGATTCGAGAAACGTCGTCGGTTAGAACCCTTTCCCAATTAAGCGATTTTACCAGTACTTCCAGTTCTGAGGCATTATAACCCAATGAGTAGATTCCTCCCACCAGGCTTCCTATGCTGGTCCCTACTATCATATCAATTGGGATTCCTTCTTTTTCCAATACTTTTAATACTCCGATGTGTGCAAAACCTTTGGCTCCGCCGCCACTTAAAACTAACGCTATTTTAGGTCGGTCGGCTTTTTCTGATTTTTCCTGTGCCTGAGTGACAAATGGGTTAAGCAGGAATAAAATAAACACCAGAATAATCCGGATGGATATACAGGTAGATTTTTGAATCATCGGGTTTTGATATGAAAGATAAATAGAAGAAATAGGTGAAATAACTTTGACCATTTCCAAAGGAGATAGTACTATCCAATTGTCAAAAACAAGGATTTAAACTCCAATTAATTGGGAAGAATTCCGAATTAGAATTTTTTCATTCAAAGAGCTAAGTCTGGAATCAGTTTGTATACCAGGCTTTGAATTCAGTAACACGGGCTTTACTTACTATAATTTTTTCAGGAACTTCTACATTCAGGTTTATCGACAGCTTGCTGCCAAACCAGACGGAAATATCCTTGATGGCATTATGCGATACGATGTATTGTCGGTTTGCCCTGAAAAATAGAGATGGATTCAGTTGATTCGTTAAATCTTCCAGCGTACTATCCATATGATAGATCTGTTTATCCTCCGTTATAATTTTCACCATCTTATTTTCGGAATAAAAGCAAGCTATCCGGTCTATTGACAGGGGGATAAACTTATCCTTGTGAGGTATTAAAAAATGCGATTTATAAACCACCTTTGTTTGTTTAAAAGTGGCAAGCATATGGGCTATCATATCGGCATTGTCGGTTTTCGTCCCCGCCAGATTCCGAAGTTTCGCCACGGCACGTTCAAAATTCTTCTGGCTGATGGGTTTCAGCAAATAATCAATGCTATTCACTTCAAATGATTTTAAAGCATATTCATCATAAGCCGTAGTGAAAATTACAGGACAGGATACTTTCACTTTTTCGAAAATGGAAAAAGCAGAACCATCTGCCAGATGTATATCCATAAAAACCACATCGGGAGCCGTGTTAAGTGTGAACCATTCTATGCTTTCTTCCACACTTTGCAATACGGCAATCACCTGAATATCATCGGCGACCTGACTGATCAAACGTTGCAGTTTTTCACTGGCAATCAATTCATCTTCTACAATAACAGCCTTCATAATTTTTTTGTTTTTCAATTTCAGTTGATTCCAGTTGTTTGATCAATGGTATTTCCACACAGAATACATCTGTCTGAGTGATTATTACTTCTTTCTGAAATAATAGTTGGTATCTTTCGGTCAGGTTTGCCAGACCAATTCCACTACCCGGTTCGGCTTCCTGTTTGAGCCGGATGGGATTACGTACCCTGATAGTGTCGTTAGGTGTAGTTTCGATGGTGATGATGAGCGAATGCCGGTTGCTGATCACATTGTGCTTAATTGCATTCTCCACCAGCAATTGCAGGCTGATGGGCATAATATAATACGTCCTGTATTTATCGTCGATATGGTACTGAATCTGGAAATTATCGCCATAGCGTATTTTCATCAAACTGGCATAGGATTCGGTAAAATCGAGTTCTTCGTTGAGATGCATAATCTCTTTATTGTTGATAGCGTATCGGAATACGGAAGATACATTTTGAACAAACTCGTGCGCTTTTTCATCGTCAACCCCTATCAATCCATCGAGCGTGTTTAAGGAGTTAAATAAAAAATGAGGATCCACCTGATTCTTCAATACTTCGTACCGGATGCGAATATTGTCGGCAATGAGCCTTTCGTTTTCAAGCATTGTTTGCTGACGTTCACTCACAGAATAGAGCAGGAAGGTTGACAAAAGAACAATAATTGCTATAATCAAATCCTTAATCAGATTTGTTATAAAATACATACTTAGAAGATCATGGCTATCCTGAAAAGTATCGAGACTATACAGAAGAGTGTCGTGATTATACTTCATAAACATGAAATAGCATTCTGAAAAGACAAAGCTTAATATTACTGCAATCATCACCGCCCCCACTATTACAAACAGGAACTTATAACCTTTTTCCCCTTTTCGTTGAACTGCTTTAAAACAGAATGTATACAATAAATACATCACTATAATATTTGTCAGACAGACATAACTGAATCTAAATACAGCTCCCGGTTCTACGTCTTTGACATAAATAAATCCTAAGAACATAATAGCATTCAGAATACTACCGATTAGCAAAGATTGTATCAATGCCGTCCTATTTGTGAATGGATGATAAATTTTATTTCTCATCTGTATATTTTATAATTGGTTTATGAATAGATGAACCATCTGATAAAATAGAATCATCTTCAATAATTTCAAAAGTAGTAAATATTTATTTTGTTCTTTTCAAAATAGTTTTAATTTGCTTATAAAAATACAACAATTAAATCAAGTTCAGACCGAATCGACAAATAGTGCATTATTTTATAGACCTTTATCCTGTTTAGTAGTACTACTTTTTATGTCTTTTTTCTAAATATAAATTTAGACTTTTGAATTTCGTTGTTACAGATAAGTTTGCATGTTCAGTTGCGTGCTTTGCGTCTTAGTGCCGTTACTTTCATCATTTTCAGGCAAATATTTGAAATGCAAAATGATATGGGCCTCTCTGCTTATGGCTTGAACTCAGACAACAACCGGAAAATGCTTTTTACTTCTTATAAAGTTCATGGTATTACCAATGGTATTCAGTTTACCGTAGTCACTTTCATCGATATTTAGATCGAAGTAATTCTTTATATAAAATACCAGACAATTGAATTGAAATTCATTGAATTCAAAGTCCTTTAAAAAAGATGCATCCAGCCTGAACTGTGCTCTGGGTATTCCCATGTATTTAAATATTCTCGAAAATTTTTCTTCTATTTGATCCATATTCAGTATTTTATTTCAAGCTGTACTTACATTCAGTATTTATTTCTCTTAATCAGAAAACAACGACTATACTCTAAAAGCATAGCCGTTGTTTATATAGTTAATTAGACCAGGCTCGTTTCAAGCTGCCTTTCTAATACTTTTTTAACCATTTTCTTTCTGCGCCTTGCACGGCTTTTGACTCCGAAACGGTCGAAAATATAGTATACCACCGGCACAACAATCAATGTCAGGATCATTGAACTGGCCAATCCACCTATGATTACCCAACCCATACCGTTTTTCATTTCGGCTCCGTCGCCCGAACCCATGGCTATTGGCATCATTCCGAATATCATGGCAAAAGTAGTCATCAGAATCGGACGCATACGGTCTTTCCCTGCTTCGATGAGTGCCCGGTAAGTGCTCAACCCTTCGTCCTTACGTATTTTATTAGTGAAATCCACCAGCAAAATAGCATTTTTCGCTACCAACCCTATCAGCACAATCAATCCGATTATACTGAAGATATTCAGGGTGTTCATGGTCAGTGCCAAAGCAAGGAATGCTCCGATTAACGACAATGGAATTGAGAACAATACAATCAATGGATCTGTTAACGAGTTGTATAGTATAACCATAATCAGGTAAATCAATACTATAGCTGCCAGGAAGGCAAAACCAAGACTCCCGAAAGCAGAACTTTGCTGTTCCATCATGCCACCCGGCTTAATGCTTACACCAGCCGGAATTTTACCGTCAATGGCGGAGGTTATTTCAGATCCAACTGTTCCCGAAGGACGACCGATTACATTCGATTTGACGGTGATGGATGAGATACGGTCGGTGCGTTCAAGCGCGGAAGGCCCTAATCCATAACCGATTTCAGCAAACTGTTTTAGCTCAATCAGTTCCCCTTTTTTGTTGACAAAAGTAAGTTTGGATACATCATCCGACTTTGTACGGTCGAAATCATCGATGCCAATACGAATCTTATATTCATTACTTCCTTCGGAGTATTTTGAATCATCATTCCCATTCAATGCAGTACGAAGTGTTATACCTACATCGCTTACTGATAAACCAAAAGTCGCCATTTTTTCACGATCGAGTTTAATCTGAACCTCCTGACGGGGGTCATCGATGGAGTATTTGGCATCTGTAGTTCCAGGAGTACGGCGTATGGTCTCCAAAATCATGGCTGAAGCTTCCTGAACCTTTTCATAGTCAGCACCCTGTACAATAAATTGTATAGGTTCATTAGCTCCCCCTGATATAGAAGTTGCAGCGGCCCGAGCCCGAACACCCGGAATCTGTTTCATGATGTTGGCTTTTGTCAGGGTGGCATATTCTGTTACACCCAGTTTGCGTTTGGACTTTTCAACCAGCTTTACACTGATAGTAGTTACATTATTTTTAGTGCTTGTTGCCGACATTCCTACATTGGTATATACGCTCTTCACTTCAGGCATGCTTTTGATAATTTTCTCAGCCTGCATGGTGATCTGGTTGTTTTGATACAAGTTTACCTGCGGATTCATATCCAGGGTAACTGTAAAATCTCCCATGTCGGTATCGGGCATAAAGGCAAAACCGATAAATCCGGTCGGAATCAAGGCAAACGAAGCAAAGAACAGAACCAATGTTGCTCCAAGTACGGTTGCTTTGTGCTTTAATCCCCAACCCAATACATTTCCGTACCAGTTCTTTATCGAATCAAAGGTACTTTCGATAAAGCGGGAGAAGCGTCCTGATAAAGTTGGACGTGAATCATCAGACATATTACCAAAACGTGACATCAACAATGGCGTTACAGTAAACGATACCAACAAACTACACAGAGTAGCGATAACTATCGGAATAGCAAATTCTTTCAGAACATTCCCTATCAATCCGCCACTAAGTCCCATGGGGAGGAATACAACTACAATTACCAGCGTAATAGACATCGCAGTAAACATAATCTGCTTGCAACCGTCGAGGGCTGCCTGCCATTTTGTTTTTCCCATTTCCATGTGTCGGAACATATTTTCTATCACCACGATGGAGTCATCCACCAATATACCTACTACCAGCGAGAGTGCCATCAACGACATCATATTCAGCGAGAAGCCTAACATATACATGCCCATAAATGCAGGGATAATGGAAAGAGGTACGGCAACCATGACAATCAGGGCACTACGGATATTGTGCAGGAATATAAAACAAACCAAGGCTACAATCAGAATGGCCAGGATAAGGTCAATGACTACTCCATCGGCCGATGCCCGGGTAAAAACGGAATCGTCTGTTGCAATTTCAAATTTTACATGGTCTGTCACGTATTCTTTTTCTATGGCTTTCAACTCTTCTTTGGCCATATCGGATACATTTACAGCATTGGCATCGCTTTGTTTCTGAATGGAGATACCAATGGCATCTCGCCCATCAATCCGGTTAATCAGTTTCTGTTCGGCGACACCATCTTCTACTTCTGCCACATCCATTATTTTTACTTTACCTCCGTTGAGGGTCGTGGCGATGACCGTGTTGCGCAGTTCGTCCAGACTGGCGTATTTTGCTGCCAGACGAACAGAATATACAGACGTTTTATTTTCCACATTTCCGGCAGGTATTTCCATATTGGCAGACTGGATAACCGACAATACCTGCAGTACCGAAAGTTTGTAGGCTTTCAGTTTTTCGGCATCAATGTTTACCTTGATTTCGCGCTCTTTGCCACCGCTTATTTTTACTGCTCCTACACCCGGAAGCTTAGCCAGGCGCGATTGTATTCGGTCTTCCACCAGTTTATAGAATTCAGTGGAAGGCAGCGATGAAGAAGCAGCTACTGTCAAAATGGCTTTTTCGTCGAGTGCCAGTTTGTTGATGGACGATTCCTTTACATCGGTTGGGAGGTCTGATTTTATGGCTGCTATTTTGCGCTGGGCTTCCTGAACGGCCAGGTTGGCATCGGCGCCGGTATTTAGTTCGATGACAATAACGGAAACACCCTCCATCGATGTAGAACTGATTTTTTTCAGGTTTTCGAGTGTCGATAGAGCGTCTTCAATTTTTTTAGTTACCGTGGTTTCTACTTCCGATGCTCCTGCTCCCGGATAAACCGTTTGAACAGTAAGCACAGGTATCTCAAACTTAGGCAATAAATTCAGATTGAGCTGATTGAATGATATTAATCCTCCGAGTGCCAGCAACGTAAAAATTACGCCTATTATCAAAGGTTTCTTTATGGAGGTTTCTACTATATTCATAATAAAATAGTTGGATTGAAATTAATTGATGACGGATACTTTTGAACCTTCATTTAAGTTGATTTGGCCGTTGGTAACTACTTTATCACCTTCACCCAGTCCTGCAACCACTTCGAGATTTGAACTAAAACTGCGGCCGGTAGTGATTTTTACCAGATTGGCAATATTGTCTTTTACCACATAGACTGAAGGATCTTTTACACTACTTACTATCGCATCACGGGGAATCATCAAGGTTCTTCCACTTTTACCCATATTCACGCTTACATTTACATAGGTTCCGGCTTTCAATTTGTCTTTCCCGTTGTTCGAAATAAGAATTTCTACCGGATAAGTATGCGAAGCACTGGCTTTCGGGCTGATATTCGCAATTTTGCCTTTGTAATCGGTCCCTGGATGTACGTCAGAAGTTACGCTTATTAGTTGTCCCTGATGAAGTTGGTATGCATTCGATTCGGATACTTCAAGAACTATTTTAAGGTTAGAAATATCGGCAATCCCGGCAATGACAGTACCGGCATTGACATAGGCTCCAAGCTCTGTGGTTTGCGAAGTGATATAACCACTGAAGGGCGCCACGATTTTTGAGTCATCCCATTGCTTTTTTGCATTTTCCAGTTGAATGGCCGAATTTTCGTAACTTAATTTGATATCACGCAACTGTGTATCTGAAACGGCATCACCTTTACGCAAAGCCTGATAACGCTCAAAGTCATCTTTGAATTTATTGTAGTTCAGGCGGGCATTTTCATAAGCCAGGCGTTTATAAGTATCATCAATTTTGGCCAATACTTTTCCTTTAGTAACATAATCTCCCATTTTGAAATTAACCTGTACTATTTTACCCGAAATTTCGGAAGCTACATTTACTTCCTTGCATGCCTGAGCTGTACCTACCAGTTCCAGATTGCCGTTTGTTTCTTTCATTTCGGTGGAAACTACTGATACAGCAATATTAGTCTCTGTAGTTGTGGCCTGTTTGCGGCTGTCAATTTCTTTCTTGTTGGAAGCCAGGGTCCAGGTCATAATTCCAAGTAATACAATTATGGTTAGACTTGCGATTATCGTTTTCTTTTTCATCTTAGTAACTTATTATTAGTAGATCGTGTTTTTTTAAAGTTTTTGATATTATCTTAGTTAAAAGCTTATTTCGTGATTAAGTTCTTGATATCTCCGTTAAGCGACATGATTTTAAGTTCCGAATCCTTGAAATTGTATAAGGCTGTCAGGTATCCGGCCTGTGCATTGCTCATGCTTATTTCGTCCTGTAGCAGACTGCTCATGGCTGCTAAGCCTTCACGGTATTTCAACGATGTTTCTTCGTATACCTTATCGGCCAGTTTCAGATTTTGTTGCTGACGACTCACATTGCTTTTGTTATTCTGGTAGTTGTTCATTGCATTTTGGTAGTTCATATTCAGGCGTTCTTTGGTACTTTCCAGGGTGACCTGAGTCTTTTGGTAATCCATTTTAGCCTGACGCGATTTTGAACGTTTTTCGAAACCATCGAACAATGGAACCGATAAGCTGATGCCAATGTTAGAATAGGGATACCATTTGTTTTGGTCACCACCTTTAAAGTATGTGTCAAATTCGTTTCGCAAACCTTGGTAAGCCACAGTTCCCGAAAATGAAAGTGTAGGCAAATAACCGGCAGTAATCAATTTCTGATTCAGCAGGTTTAGTTTTTGTTGGCTTTCAATTAATTGAATGTCTACATGATTCGAAAAGTCTGAAATTAATGTAGGATTGTTTTGCAATAAAAGCATTTCTGCTTTATCGGTCAACACTACGGTTTGGGTTAAGGGAATATCCAACATGTATTTTATCATGTTTATCTGTTGTTCCTGTGTGGCCTGTGTATTACTCAGCTGAGTATAATAGTTTTCGAGGTTAACGCTCACACGATCCAGATCCACCTGTTTGCCAATGCCGTTATCTACCGTGATCTTAGTGATGTTTCTAAGCTTTTCTGTACGGGCTATATTCCCTTCAATGAGTTTTTGCTGTTCCAAAGTAGTTTGGCTCAAAAAATACAATTTGCCCACCTCGGCAGCAATCTCTTCACTTGCCTTTTCAACCGTCAGGCTGCTCAGCTCTGAGCTTTTCTTCGACAATTTCAAAGCCGTCAAAGCGGTCTGATTATAAATAATCTGGCTGATGCCTATTGCACCGGTAGCGTTATATTGACTCCCCATTTGAACATCAATCGTTGTACCCGGTTTACCTAGAAATTCGCCTGGCAGAACGGTAGTTGGTAAAAGTATATTGTCCTGCAAACTTCCGCTGAAATTAATCTTTGGAAGTAATGCTGCGCGGGTTTCATCCGTTTTATATCCGCTTTTCTCTTTGTCAATGCGTGCTGTCTTCACATTGATATTCTTTTCCACAGCCATTTGCACACATTCCTTAAATGATAGTGCAATTGTATCACTTCCCTGTGCAGAAAGCAATTGACCACCAAGTAGGATGACTGCTAATGAAAAAATCGTTCGTTTCATAAATTATTCTATTATTTTATGCAACAAAAGTATGTTTAATAACATGTCCCTTTGCAGAAAAAGCTACTGAAGTGACCATAATAAGTCCCGAAATGACTGATTCGGCTACCAATAAATAAGTCATTGAATCAGAGATCCAATGACTTAAAGAAATGAAGCGTTTTTTTACTTCTGCCAGAGGTATCGAATAGCCCTTTTTTAAATAAGAAAGTTAAACGATGATTATGGTCTGGAGTTCACCCATAACCCATAGTGTTATCGCAACGCTTCAAATAAAACAAGTCCCGATATAATCTATGAAGGTTATATCGGGACCTTTTATTAATTGGAGTGAAGAATGCTTATTGCTCTTCTGTTTCAGTAAGTTAAAACCTTTCAAAATATAGATAAACAGAAATCCCTATTCAATTATTAATTTTTTGATGAATAATTGTTTCTCAGTAAATATCTTAACCAGATATACTCCCTTAACTTGTTTAAGTGAAATATTATCGCTTATGTTATAAGTAGAATAGGATTTTGTAAATATCACCTGACCATTAATATTTAAGATTTCTACATTGGTTTTATTGCTTAAACTTTCTAATTTTAAATAAAAGTTTCCCATTGTCGGATTGGGATAAATCTGTAAATTTGGGATTTCATTTTCTTCAATACCCGAACAATCAGTTACATTCACATTTAAAATATCAGAAACAGGTCCGGTTCCGCAGTCATTTTTACCGGCTGTAGAAATTTGGACCTCTCCGGTGAAATTATTTCCATAATCAACAGTTACAGTTGTACCTGTACCAGTTATTATTCCGGCATTTGTTGGCACAATCGTCCAAACATAACTGGTGGCTGAGGTTAACGGAGTTACAGAATATTGACTGTTTTTTGTTGCTTTGCAAATAGCTATATTCCCACTTAGAACGGACGGTTTGTCGGGGGTTAAACAGAATGTTCGGGCATAAACAAAACTCCAGCTACCGTTTTCGTCTTGTGTGCGAATAAAAAGCGTATGCGCGGTGTTTGATAATCCCGTCAAAGCAACATCAAAGGTTAAATCCAGGTCCTTCCCGGCAGTAAATGCTACCTTACTACCATTTCCAAAACCTGGATCGGTATCAATATAGTATTCAACCGAAGAAATAGTTGCAGCTGTTCCATTTGAAAAAAGGCCTTTGTAGAATGTATGGCTTTTGGTAGTTGTCCATTGTCCTTCAATGTCCTTAGCCCTGATAAAAAGTTGATGAATACCGATTGGTAAAGAGCTAACATCCAAACTTACCGTAACCTCAACTTCCAAAGCCGGATTGAAATTTAAAGCATTTGCTTTCCCGTAACCAGGATCGGTATCGAAATAATATTCGATGATAGAAATGGGCTGGTTTGTCGCTCCAAAGCCTTTGTAAAACGAGTGACTTCTGGTATGTGTCCATTTGCCGTTTACATCTTTAGCACGTACAAAAAAAGTGTGAATACCATTACTCAGGGCCGAAATATCGGGGTTGAAGTTGATGTCGATGTCGTTGGTGCTTGTAAATGGTATGTCGGTAGCTAAACCATATCCGGGATCCGTATCTATATAATACTCCACTTTTGTAATATTTGGTTGAGCCAGCACAAGAATGAATAGATACAGAAATAGGTTGATCAATAATATCTTTTTCATGATCTATCATTATTAATTATTGATGTGACTTAATTTTCAGACGAACCGGCAAACCATTGGAAGCACTTCCGCCATCGGGTGCCTGAAAGAAATAGATGGAAGGGATATCCGGGATGCCTGATAATACATAAGGATCAGGTCCGCCAAACATGCCACAATCCACTCCGTCCTGTCCGGCTCCTTTTGCCGGAGAGCCATTTTTTAGTTGCCATTGGCCGTCAGCACTTGGATTTGTTGCGCTACCTATAAAAACGGTAGTCATTGTAATATTTGCCTGATTTCCGTTGGCTGTACCAAACTGACTTAAGCTTGAAATATTATTATTGAACGAGCAATTAACTGCTCCCTTATTTTCACCGGCCCTGGAAATGTTATTGTTAAAGGTGATATTTTCACCTTTAAAATGGCCGTTAATCAAATTGTTTTCTATTAAGCATGAAGTGCTGTTCTCCGTTAATAAAAAAGCATAGAAGTCAAAGAATGCCCATTCTAAACTAGACATAACATAATTATTTTTTATTAATATTGAATTGCTATTATTCTTAATGTATATTGAAGAATAATAATGAGTACTATTCACGTCGTAAGAATGTGAATTATCATATATGTAATTTTGTTTTATTGTAATATTTGTTGATGAATTTATTTCAACTGAATGAATTCTATTCCTTTTTAGTACAACATTGCTTGTTCCTTGGATAGTAACCTTATTTTCGATATTTAGCCCTGTAAGTATTGTACCTGAAGTGTTAATGCCAATAGTGACTTCACCTTTGATAGTTGCAGGTGATTTGTTTACCTGGGTATTGATATTGTCACCCAAAAAATAACCCGGCCCAACGATTACAACAGGGATCCCTAAAGTGAATCCATTTTCATAAACAGAAGGATATACATAAATGTAATCACCCGGGGAAGCGGCATCAATAGCTGACTGAATCTCTGAAAAGTTAGCTTTTTGAGCCGCATCTTTCGAAACCGACCAAATTTTTTGTGCATTGCACATCGTTCCCATTGCCATGAAAAGCAAGGCGAGTAAAGTTAGCTTTTTCATTTTTCTAATTGTTTTAAGTTGATAATAATTGTTTTGAAAACACCGTGGTAAGTAGATTTGAATACAATAAATTTAGAACTATATTGTTACTTTGCCGAGAAATAAATGTCCATTTTGGGGAAGACTGATATTCATGGTGGAATTATTTAAAATTGGGGAAATTATTGTTTTTTTGGAAGCAGTTAAGTTATATCAGTTTCTTGAAAATAAACTTGAGGTGAATAGCTTATCGTGATTGTTTCGTAAAAATAGCTTGATTGTGGTTCTGTCATATTTCGTAGAATCTATACAAAAACAAACTAAAAACAGAGATCGAAAACCGGAAAGAGAAAATGTAAAAAAGAAGAAAAAAATCACATCTCTGTTTATAAAAACAGTTGATGAAAATAAATGTTTTTGAAAATAATGGATTAACGCTGCAGTTTATTTATTTTTAATTTAAAACATTATGAGATGAAACAGAGATAGATATGCTCTGTAATCATCTTCAAAATCAGTATTTAGATGTTTTGATTATTTTTGAAATTTATTCAAAGAGAGAAGTCCATTTTATAATATGAGAAATGAATATGTATAGTCCTTTTTTAAAAATGGAGTCAGTCTTAACATGAGATTGTCACTTTTATTTTTATGATTTCATTCACCTGATCCCGTTTTTCAATTGATTGGTTATCTGAAAAATGTCTTTTTCCTAAATAATAAACCTCAATCCATTTGCTCATTTCAAAAAAAATGACAACATTTGTGAATGCGTTTTCAGGTATTTTTTTTGAATGTATGAGCGTTAAACAATGAAAGGATTCCTAAAGGATGTTTTCATGTTATCACAACCCAGAACGCAGAACCCGGAACACAAAACACCGAATCCGAAACCCGATGTCTTAATCCCGCAAGCGGGATGTTCCGATATCCCGATAGCTATCGGGACGGAAAGTCGAAATACTCCATCGCAAGCTCCATTCGTGTAATTCGTAATAATTCGTATAATTCGTAATAATGAAACTACTACATACATCCGACTGGCATTTAGGCAAACGCCTCGACAATTATTCCCGCAGAGAAGAGCAGGAAGCTGTTTTGCAGGAAATCTGCGACATAGCCGATCGCCAAAACGTGGATGCGGTGCTTATTGCCGGTGATTTGTACGACACCTTCAACCCGGCCACCGAAGCCACCGAACTTTTTTACCGCTACACCAAACGTTTGTCCAACAACGGGAAACGCCCCGTGATAGCCATAGCCGGTAACCACGATTCCCCCGAACGCATTGAAGCACCCGAACCTCTGGCGCGGGAATGCGGCATCATCCTGTCGGGTTTGCCAAAGTCCGAAATTGCACCTTTCTCGCTCGAGAACGGATTACAAATTATGCGCAGCGAGCCCGGTTTTATTGAATTGAAGTTGCCACATACCGATGTCCCCTTGCGCTTGCTGCTTACGCCTTATGCCAATGAGTTGCGCATAAAGACTTTTTTGGGAGTGGGGGATGCCGAAACGGAAATGCGCGATTTGCTGCAATTGTTTTGGGCGGATATTGCCCGTAAATATTGCGACGACAAAGGAGTAAATATCCTGGTTACCCATTTATTTATGGTAAAAAAAGGAGAACCCCTTCCCGAAGAACCCGAAGATGAAAAACCCATACTGTTTGTGGGTGGCGCACAGGCCATTTACACGCAAAACGTCCCCGCTGAAATCCAATATGTGGCGTTGGGACATTTACACCGTTGCCAGACCATGGATTTGGTGCCCTGCCCCGTGATGTATGCCGGAAGTCCCATTGCCTACAGTTTCGCCGAGGCCAATCAGGATAAGTTTGCCGTGCTGGTGGAAGTGGAACCCGGAGTAAAGGCCACAACAACCAAAGTTCCCCTTCGTGCAGGACGAAAACTCTTGCGAAACCGGTTCGATAATATTGATGATGCCGTAGTCTGGCTGACAGATAATCCCACCGCCTTTGTGGAACTGACCATGGCGTCGGACACCTTTTTGAGTGCAGAAGATAAAAAAAGGTTATACGATGCTCACGATTCTATTGTAACTATTATTCCCGAAATGTTGCACACCGATGCCGAAAGCAGAGATGCAAAAACAGCCATCGATTTAACCAAAAACATGGACGCACTCTTTGCCGATTTTTATCAGTCCAAAAAAGGACAAGCACCCAACCAGCGGATCATGGATTTGTTTAACGAGATACTTGGAAATTAAAAGAGAATTTGAAAATTAAAAGAGAATTTGAAAATTTGAAAATGAATAATTTAATTGTTTAAAAAAGAAATTAAATAGCCCATTGAAGTCAGCAATTAGAATTAATTGTTGAATTATCCAGATTATAAGTCTTTAATTTATCCATAAACATTTCATAATCACGTTCCTGTAAGTCCTGTGTTTTTGCTCCGGTATTTATGGCCTGAGATGCTAAACTATCGACTATAAACTATAAACTATCAACTATCAACTATCAACTATCAACTATCAACTATCAACTATCAACTATCGACTATAAACTATAAACTATAGACTATAAACTATAAACTATCGACTATAAACTATAAACTACCCATGATACCTACCAGGCTCACCATTCAAGGTTTATATTCCTACCGGGAATCACAGACCATAGACTTTACAAAACTGACGGAAGCCAGGTTATTCGGCATATTTGGCGGCGTGGGAAGCGGGAAGTCCTCCATCCTCGAAGCCATATCCTTTGCCATGTACGGGAAAACGGAGAGGCTGAACGAGCGCGAAAACCGGAATTACAACATGATGAACCTGAAATCGAATAGCTTGCTTATCGATTTCGAGTTTAAGGGCAACGACCAGGCACTGTATCGCTTTGTTGTCAAAGGGAGCCGGAACGGCAAAAATTTTGATATAGTAAATACATTCGACCGCGCAGCTTATAAAAAAGACGGAGAAATGTGGATTCCCATCGATAAAGATTCGGCTGAATCCATTACCGGGCTCAAATACGATAACTTCAAGCGCACCATCATCATCCCGCAGGGGCGTTTCCAGGAATTCCTGCAACTCGGCGCCACCGAGCGGGTGGGGATGCTCAAGGAACTCTTCAACCTGCAGAAATACGATTTCTCCGACAAGGTTTCACAGCTTGAAAAACTCAACGATGCCAACTTAAACATCCTGAAAGGGCAGTTGAGCGAACTCCCCGAAACGGATCCGGCAAGCATGGAGGCAAAAGAAAAGGAACTGAAACTGCTCACCGAAACGCTCAAAGAAAAAGGGTTGGAATGCGATGAGAAACAAAAGTTACAACTAGAGCTGGATAAACTTCAGCAACTCACGGGAAAAATAAAAACCGAAAAAGCCAGGCTGGAAACTCTTCAGGCTTCGGCAAAAGAAATAGATGCGTTGGAAGCCGAAATCAATCAGTTCGAAGCACTTTCATTGACTTTCCGTGCCGACTTTGAATATCTCGACCGACTGCATAAAAGCATAGAGGCTGGAAAGTTAGATATTGAACAACAACGACTGACGGTATATGCCCTCACCCTGAAAGAGCAGGAACTGAAAGCAGCCTTTGCAGCCCTGAAGCCTGCCTACGACACCAACCACTTACTGGCCACCGAAGCCGAAGAACTGAATAAGCTGGCGGAAATGAAGGAAGCCCGCACCAACGGCGGCATCCTGAAAGGAAGAATAGAAACCGGAAAGAAAATGATTCAGGAAATGCTGGATACCATTCAGGCTTTGAAGGCTACCAGTCAACAATTGATAACCGATATTTTTGAAAACAAAAAGCTGTTGCCCGATATACAGATTCTGCATGCCGTCAAAGCCTGGTTTACCGAAAAGGACCGCCTGAATAATGCCGCCGCGGAAACAAAGAAACGGAATACCGATACTGCCGCATCCCTGCAGGCACTTCAAAATCAGGCGCTGAACTTGTACACCGCTTCAAACTTGTTTGCCGACAGTCCGGAAAGTGCCGATATAGAAGCATTTTTAGAGCGTACAAACAACCTGAAACTTTCGCTGGACGTAGAGAAGGAAGTGCTCAACGCCGAAATATCCCGGGTGGCGGTGCAGCATGAGCTGGAGCAATACGCCGATGCGCTGGAAGAAGGAAAACCCTGTCCGCTTTGTGGTTCGGAACATCACCCGCAAAAGCTGAACGCGGGAAATGTGGCTACGCTGTTGCAACAGTTGAACAATAAAAAGGCAACCCTGGATGGAAAATATAAAGCGGCTGAAACTCTGGAAAAGAATTTCATTCGCCTGCAAGCGGAACTCCAGAATAACGGGAAGCAACAAAAGTCCGACGAACAAGCCTTGCAGCAAGCCAACGAAAGCGTGCAAAAACATCTCGCGGGTTTTGTGTGGACAGCCTTTGATCCCAACGATGCACTGCCACTGCAACAGGCATTTGTGCAGTACGATAATTTGTTGAGCCGGATCAATAAATCCGAAACCACGCAGCAAAGCACGGTAAAAGAAATTGAAAAGAAAGAACTTGAAAAAGAAAAATCCATCAACGGCTTACGCGGGTTGGAGGATCAATTGAACGCACTTGATTCCAGGGTGGATTTATTGTCCACGCAAATTCAACACATTGATGTTTCAGCTCTTGCCGGCCGGGAAGCGGCAGACTTAAGGCTCCTGTCCGCCGATAAACTGCAAAAGCAAAAAGAGATAGTACTACTGTATAATGCCACCGACGAGGAACTAAAAAAGAACCAGCAAACGCTGAGTGGTTTGAAAGGGAAGCTCGAACAGTCCGCCCTGACGCTGAAAAGCCTGCAGGAACAACAGCTTGCCTTGCTGGAAACCATTACCCGAAAACTCACGCAGGCAGGTGGTTTAACCCTCGAATTTGTGCATGCTGTGTTGAACAAAAATCTGCAGGTGGCAGAAACGAAGAAGAAGATCACCCGGTTCCGCCAGGATGTAGCTTCCCTGAAAGAATATATTTCCAAACTGGAACTGGAGCTGGGCGGAAAAGCCTACGATGCACCTGCCCACGAACTGCTGAAAGCTCAGATAGAGGAAACGCTGCAATACCTGAAGGCGGAAACTAAAAACATGCACCTGCTCAGCGCCGCCATCGATCGGCTCAATGCGGATGCCCTCAAATATGCAGCCCTGAAACTGGAGTCCGATAAACTGACACTCCGGGCGGAAGACATCACCGAACTGAAAAGGCTGTTCTATAAAAATGGCTTTATCGATTTCGTTTCGACTGCCCACCTCCGGAACCTGTGCTATGCCGCCAACGACCGCCTGCTGAAACTCACCCGCCAGCAACTGGGCATTGAGCTGGCACCCGACAATACCTTCGTGGTGCGCGATTATATGAACGAAGGAAAAACGCGCAGCGTGAAAACCCTCTCCGGCGGGCAAACCTTCCAGGCCTCACTCTCCCTCGCCCTCTCGCTGGCCGACAGCATACACGCGCAGTCGGGCACTTCGGAGAACTTCTTCTTCCTCGACGAAGGCTTCGGCTCCCTCGACAAAGACACCCTGTCCGTGGTCTTCGAATCACTCAAGGCCCTGCGGAAAGAAAACCGCATCGTCGGCTTTATCTCCCACGTGGAAGAAATGCAACAACAAATCGAAACCTATATCCGGGTGGTAAACCGCGAAGATAAAGGAAGCGTGATTGAGAGAAGCTGGGAGGAAAATTGAAAGTAGAGAAAAGACAACCGAATGAAATGAATCAGCAGTGACGCGTGGGATGCGGGGCTGCTGATTTTTTTATGACCTTAGCCGTGAAAATAGTTTAAATATAAAACAGATATATGGCTTTAACTTAATAAATATTATTTATCTTTGGACAGTATAACACCAGAGACAAATAGAGGACGGGCGCGGGGGTGTGTTAAATCCTGTAAGTGCAATTACTTTAATATCACTAATTATTTATTGTCCTGAATTACAACTTGATACAAACAATAATCACAAGCGCTAAGGCGGATATATAAGCAATTGATCGCTCATATAGGAATTGGAGTTGATTATATATTGGTGTTATGCGTAAGTGTAAAAAAATAAACCATGTAATTAAGTTTGACATACAAACCGAATGAACAAGAATGAAAATAGCAATCTTAATAACTTTAATAACAGCATTATTGATACTGAGCAGACAGAAAAAGAAGGTTTATTTTCACAACACATTAACTTCCTTGTTTCTATTTTTGGCAATTATTCAAGCTCCAATATATTATTTCTATACTTCAGGTTTTGAAACATTATTTGGATCAGTGTGCTATTCAGCTGTAGGACTTGGATTTTCTATTTGGTTGTTGTTCAAATTTAAAATAGATTTGACAGTGAAAACTAAGTATCATGTATACGGAATTTATGTAGCTATTTCTTTAGGAATCCTTTCGTTTTTTTGGGGTTGGACAGTTGTTGAACAGATTGACTGGAAGTTAAGACGAAAAGCAAGAGAAGAAATTGTTCTTGACGCAAATAAATTCAAATCAGGAATACACACTTACAAACCGCAGAAATGGAATTCACTACCAATTTCAAATGGAGGGAACGAAGTTATTATTAACAAAGAAATGAACGGAGGATTGACAGTTACATTTTATACTGACCGAGGATTTATTGACCATTATTCTGCATTTGTTTACACGAATGACCCAAAAATGGAAAAAGAATATGAAAACTCTTCTTATGCCAAGAAACTAGACAAGAATTGGTTTAATATCTCAAGATAAATAAACACTATGACTACAAACAAATTAAACGACAAAACACCTAACGCATAACACACGCCTATAAGGCAATGGCGGCGGAATCACAATTAGCAGTATTTCCTCCCGCTTTCACTTTATGGTTAAGAGGAAATGAAACTCCCGCAAGCCGCCACTGCTCATAGGCTCGGGCGTTAGGCATAATTAAAAAAATGAAAATATGAGAGCAATTCTGACACTAATTTTATCATTTTTGATGCTAAATTCATTTTCACAAACCATAGAAGAACGTGAAATCGAATTGAGAGCCGTAGTATCAGGAGAACGTACTGGAAACCCGATTATTAAAATCTCAGAATTATTAGCTGTTGACAAATATAATTCAACTGCGATAGAATTTAAATTGGTTTTTTACAGTCGTTTGAATCAAAAAGACTCTATTAAAATCTTTTTCGACAACTTAATCAACTCGAATTTAAACAGTCCAATACCATATTTGCTGAGAGCTAAATTTTCGAAATTTGAATCATTAAATAAGGATCAAAAACTAAAATATCTTGAGAAAGCCCATATGCTTGATTCAACAAATATTAACGTCAATTACTCACTCGCAAAATTCTATTATGAACTTTTTAACGAAGATCAAAAGTCAAGTTGGAGAAAAACAGAACAAAGTAATGCTTATGCAAAAACCGCCATTAAATTTATCAACAAAACATGTTCTATTGACAAACATTTCATAGAAACATTAAAATATCCATTTGTACAACTTTGCAATTATCTTGGAGATACTATCAATGTCAATATTTACAATAACTATATTGACAAGACTTCCTATTTTCCTATGTCATCATTAATTACTATGCCTTTTGAATGGGAGGCTGATTATATGACAAATATAATGGACTGGTTGGAGAATTCGCGTCTAAAATGGTATACAAGGCATCTTCAGGCACTTAAAGAGCCAACTTTATACAATTTATTGCCTCAAAAAGTATTCAGATTCTTATGGTTAAGGACATTTGATAATCCAATTGCAATTAGAATTGAAAATGAAAACAACAAAATCACATTATACTGGAAAATGTGTGATGGAAAAGGAGGATATGAACCTGGAGAAATCACAGTTAATGAAAGAAAACAAATTCCAATTGCTGAATGGATTAAAATTGAAGAGAAAATAAATTCGATTGACTTTTGGAATAGACCGCCAACTATAAATGATTTTTTTGGTACGGACGGTTCACAATGGATTTTAGAAGGCAAAAAATCAGACAAATATCATTTTTTAGATAGATGGAACGGAATGGAAGTTAGTGAAATTTGTATGGATTTACTGAAATTGACAGACTTAAAGATTGAAGAAATTTATTGAAATTTAAGAAATAAACTATGCCTAATACAAAGGACTTCGTGCGGTCGAGGTACGAAGACCCAGCATGAAGTCTCAGTTGCACTACATTCCCGGCTTTAGGAACCTTGTTCAATATGAATTGATATGATTAATTTGTCGCTATGGAGAAAGCGGCATGTTTTTATGAATAACAAGAAAAACAGACCAATAATAAGGATAGAAATGACGATGCAAAAGTAAGCATTTTTAAATCAAAAGAAAAGATTATTAAGGAATTTCAATACAAAACTAATCAAAGCTATTCCCGAAGGGAATTTAGTGCAACACACGCCTATGTTCATTGGCTGGCTGATCCCGAAAAGTCGGGACAAGCTGTGCATTCAGCGGTCTTTGCGCCCGCATTTCCTTTTGTCGTTCCACGACAGCGAATGCTCCCGCAAACCGCCCGTGCCCATAGCCTCGGTCGTTAGCAAAAATTGCAAGACAAATTCTTTGAAAACATTTTTAGTGAAGCGTTTGATTATTACTTTTAGGAAATATTTAAAAACTGATACGAAAATGAAGAAAATTAGAATTGTATTATTCCTTTTTGTTCTATTGAATCTAAACACTTCTTTTGGGCAGACGACTAAGAATCAATATGTGAAATTCATGAGAAATGGAATAGAGTTACAGACCAATGGACATGACACTATTTGTATTATTGATCCTATGCCTGAATTTCCAGGTGGCAAGGAAAAAATGACAGAATTTCTTAACAGTAATCTAATTTATCCTAAGAAAGCAATGAAGGACAAACTTGAAGGAAAAGTAGTATTGAGTTTCGTTGTTGACAGAACAGGAGAAATAAAAAATATAGTTGTTTTAAAAAGTGTTCGTAATGATTTAGACAAGGAAGCCATTCGAGTAGTAAAAGCAATGCCTCAATGGAAAGCTGGAGCTCAAAATGGAAATCCAGTTCAAGTTCAGTATTCTATACCAATTACTTTTAAACTTTAGAAAAAGCAACTTTTGCTAACAAATGCTAACTTCCAGCTGGGCAGATTTACTGACAACCAAGTTTTCCCTATCTTCGTTTTGGCATTAACAGGGGATAGAACCGATGCTTCTAACTCAGTCCCATCGAATATAGCTTCACTCAATTAAATGCACAAATAGTGCTAATTGTCGGGTGGGTCCCGATAGCTATCGGGATGTAATCCTTTTATTTAAATATAAAAAAAATATTTTTTTCTTTTACACAGCAAAATTGAAACTCAAATAGATTTCAAGTATCGAATAACATTTGAATATTTAATCGGATTACAAATCCTTATAATACAAAGAGTTGGGACTGCAAATCCCAACGGCAAACAGGACTATTTGTACGTCTAATCAAGTTTAGATATATCCGCAGGGGCGGGGGAAAATAAGTATTTGCTATTAATTGTAAAATAAAACAGTTAACCCCTGGGGTTAATGGGATAAATAATTATCTTTGCATCCAAATAGAATATAAAAGCAATAAGCTTAGAAAAACTCTTTCCTCTCCACGCGAGATAATTGCAAATTATGGCACAAGAGCCAGACTTTTAAACAGGAGAATTGAAGAGCTAAAAGCGGCAGTTGCTTTGTACGATATTTCACTGATTCCTCAGGCGAATTGTCATTCACTAAAGGGAAATTTAAGAGGTTGTTTTGCTGTGGATATTTCCGCTAACTATCGAATCCTTTTTGAACCAAACCACTATCCCCTACCCACCAACGTTGAAGGAGGATTGGATTTAACGCTTGTTACTGATATTAAAATTCTGTCTGTTGAGGATTACCATTAAAAACGAAATGCTATGAGCTACAAAACATTAGAAGACATCCTTGCAGCCAAAGAACTGATTTCACCTCCCGGAGATACCCTGGCTGATACGCTGGAAGCGTGCAAAATTTCGCAAACCGACCTGGCTTTGCGCATGAACCGACCCGTGAAAACCATAAATGAAATTATTAAAGGAAAAGCCGCCATTACACCCGAAACTGCTATTCAACTGGAACGAGTGCTGAGAATTCCCGGTTCTTTTTGGTTGAACAGGGAAGTAAATTACCGTGTAGAATTGGCAGAGATAGCTGAAGCTGAAAAACTCCTTGCCGAAAAAGATTGGCTGACTAATTTTCCATTAACTGCGATGAAGAAAATGAAGTGGATTGATTTTGAAAACACTGTAATATCGAAGATGGAAGCGATACTGTCTTTTTTGAGCGTGTCCAATAAAGAGGGATTTTACAATGTCTATGAGCCGATGCTACAATCCGCTAATCATCGTTTATCCCTGCATGCAAATAAAAATAGTTATGCTATTGCTGCCTGGATGCGTAAAGGTGATTTACAGGTTGCAGAAATGAAATCAAACTCTTATTCTGCTCAGGTTTTCAAAGAAAACCTGAAGAAGATAAAAGCAATAGCAGCCACTCAGCCCGACAATTTTTTCGATTTGCTTCAGGCACTTTGTACCGAAGCAGGTGTAAAAGTCGTGCATACTTCCTGTTTGCCGGGAGCTCCCTTGCATGGTTCTACCCGATGGATAAATGATACGCCTGTTATACAACTCTCTAACCGTTATCAACGCAACGATATATTCTGGTTTACCTTCTTCCACGAGGCAGGCCATATTCTCAAACACGGTAAAAAAGCCATTTTCCTGGAAGGTATTGATATGGACCTCGAAATGATTTCAAAGGAACAGGAAGCAAACGAAGTAGCCATAGAATATCTCCTTACCCACGAACAAGAAACCGTGGTAAGAGATAATTTTCCGCTAAACAAGACTTCTATTGATCTGTTCTCTAAACGGTTTGAAACACACCCGGCTTCTATTATCGGCCGCTTTGCCCACCACGACCCGGCGTTAAACCAACTTGGCTGGAACCTGGGTTTCTTTAAAAAGATAGAATTTGCATAACTTCCGTCCCGACGGAATAACCGAATGAAATAAATCAGCAGCGACGCGTGGGATACCGTTCTGCTGATTTTTTTTTGATGATGCCTTTACCCGCCGTGATATTATCGTTATTGAAATAAATTAAATATATTATACATAAACTACATTAACTTAAAATAATGTATATATCTTTGGTGCTTAATAACAAAACAACCAGAAAGACTCCTTTAAGCAAGATTGCAATATAATACATGCCCCGAGTGCAAACAATAAGGCGGAAATTGGAGCAATTGATTGCTTATACAGGAATTGGAGTTGATTATATATTGATGTTAGGCGGCATAGTAAAAAATGAAACAGACAGACTTACGGTTAATTAAAACTAGACTAAGTGTCCATTTTTACGTCACAAATAAGCGAAACTGAAACATTAGATTCTTTTCATTTCATGACATTATTTCACAATATAAACATTATAACTTCGTTTGAATGTTGTGTCTTACGTTAAATACAAATTAAATCAACTTTTAAATCATGAAAAAGAACTTATCGCCATTATTTCAATTTTTATTTTTTGCAAGTGTAATGTTAAGTTGTAAAACAGAAGAACCCGCTGCTTCTAAATTAAAAATAATTAGTCCTGCTGGTATTATAGAGCAAGTTTTAAATTCTGAAACGAGCTATACTTTTGGCATTAACAACTGTACTTATAATTCAATTATTTTTAATGCTTCACTAATTAAAAAAGACGGTACGCTTTTCAATATCGCAACTTCTACAAATAGTTCGCTTATTGTTCAATATAAACCTGACACGATTTCCGATGCTCTATGGGTTCGCGGAGGTAAGGATAACGCTTATGTGAAAGGATTGATAACTTGTAATACATTTATCAATAACAGCGTAAAGGACACTGCTTATTATGAGTTCTATGTTCCGTTAAAGCCAAATAAACCACAAATTGATTTATTAAATGTCGCTTCAACGACGGAAGGCATGACAGCAAATATTGGGTTTAGTTCTGTGGGAGCAACTAGTTATAAAGTAAATTATATTGCTTATGGCGAGGAATTAAGTAATTCTATTTCGGTGACCGACAAAGAGCAAGTAGCTTGCACTTTAACGAATCTTAATCCAGCAAAAAGATTTTCAGTATATGTGCATGCCATTAATAGTTCTGGATTTACGACAAGTGACACAGTGACTATTGGAAGCAGTTATACAACTGCCTCATGTGTTCTGAACAAAACTGAAACAGACGCTAAATATCAGATTAAAGTAGGAGAAACTATATTTGACAATTTTGTTATAAAGTCGGCCAGTATTTATGACGCAAATGGTGTTATGAAAATGACTGTACCGACAGTTCCAAATCAATATTTTAGTATTTCAACATTGCCTACAGGCGTATATGTTTTAAGAGTGATAGTTAAAGACTACGGACAATGCAGTAAAACGTTTTTAAAGTAATTAATTGAATTTGAATTTCGACAACAGAACGAAACGAAAATATTACTTTACGAGAGGATTTACAACTAAACGGCCTTTTTCGAACAAGCTTGCACACACTGGATAGTTCAAGTTTAGCGAAGCGTAACTTGGACTGAAAACAGTTAGCGAGCATAATAAAAATGACACTGCGAGTACAATAAACTAGCACAACGATATTGATATTTATAAAGATTTAAATTATTTATAATATGACTAGAGAAGAACAATTAAAATATTGTAGTATTTGCAAGAATCAGAAATTTAAAATGAATATTGGAATTGTATGTCGATTAACTGATAATATCGCTGATTTTGAGGATTCATGTGAAAATTATGAAGAAGATACAGATTTGATTAATAGATTACATAGGAAAAAAGTTAGTATTGATTCTAAAACAGCCAAAACAAGTAAACGATTCGTGAACTATATAATAGATTCAATAGCTATTTCAATTTTGTATTTTTTATTACTATATGTTTTAGGAATAATATTTATAAAAATTAATCCAGAGATTTTAAACTCCTTGTTAAATGATTATCAATATTTAAATGATTTATTAATTATATTTGTAATGTTGGGTTATTATTTTCTTTTTGAGTCATTTAATGGCAGAACTATTGGTAAATACATAACAAAAACTACAGTTGTAGATAAAGAAGGGGGAAAACCTGTCGTTAAAATGATATTTATTCGGACTATATGCCGATTAATTCCTTTTGAACCTTTATCATACCTTGGCGAAGGAAATCTTGGATGGCATGATACATTATCTAAAACGACAACAATTGATAAATAATTCAATAAATAAATTACGCTCGCTTACATACAATATACATAATAGGGGCTGAATAGGTTTCCCAAAGTTTTCGCTTTTTCAAACAGTTTCATCGGTTGATAGTAAAGGAGCCCTTTTTTATTCAAGCTTGAACACTGGATAGTCCTTGCTGGCTCTGGTTTGTAACCCGTACAACGCAGAAAAGAGTCAGACCTTTAGTTGGCACTAGCCGCAAACCTCCGCCAGCGAAGGGAAAAGCCTGGAGGTAAATTGTATTTATTATTCGTGATGCCTTCACTAAAAAAACAAAAGACAGAACAAAACAGTATCCTGAGCCGTTGTTTTGATGTGTCCTTTTTACTGTTAAATCATTTCTTTCTACATTTACAGTGGATTCAAAGTTCGCATCACAATTAAAAAAAACAAGTAAAGATGAAGAAAATACTATTAATAGGAGCAAGTGGTTTTGTCGGTTCAGTCCTATTGCAGGAAGCAATTGATCGCGGCTTTCAGGTAACGGCCGTGGTGCGCAACCCCGAGAAGATTACGCTGCAGAGCGAAAACCTGACGGTCGTAAAAGCCGATGTTTCAACTCCCGGGGTGGTAGAAAAAATAGCGAAAGGTTTTGATACGGTAGTCAGCGCTTATAACCCCGGATGGACAAACCCGAATATTTACGACGAAACCCTGACTGTGTATACTGCTATACTGAATGCTGTAAAGGCAGCCGGTGTGCGAAGGCTTCTTTGCGTGGGGGGAGCAGGAACTTTGTTTTGTGCTCCCGGTTTACGGTTGCTCGACTCGGGAGCTATCCCCGAATCCTATCTGCCTGGCGTGAAAGGCCTGGGCGAATTCTATTTAAACATACTCCGCAATGAAAAAGAACTCGACTGGGTTTTCTTTTCTCCGGGCAGGTAATCTTTTCCCCGGAAAACGTACTGCACAATACCGTTTAGGCAAAAACAATCTGATTGTCGACAAAGACGGGAATAGCACCATTTCGGTACAAGACTATGCCGTTGCCATGATCGATGAGGTGGAAGATGAACAACATCATCAGGAACGCTTTACCATAGGGTATTAAATCCGACATTTTATTCAGGGAAAGATAGCGTGCATCATTCCGCCCACAGACTCCTTTGTTTGCCGATAAATAAACACTTCTCTGCCTGCCTTATTGCCACAGGCATAGTATTTGCCACTAATTTAACACGAACATTCAACCCACTAAATGAATCAGGTTATGAAACTCGTCGAACTTTATGATGGATCCTTATTTGAATGCCAAATGATTAAAAACCTGCTGGAAAATGTCGGAATCGAATCCTGTCTGAAAGATGAAATCATCGGAACAAGAAGCCCCGTCTGGTTTCCCGGTGGTGGTGTAAAGCTTTTTGTGGGCGACCAGGATTTTGACAAGGCAAGGTTAATCGTCGTTGAATATGAAGAATCTCATCAGGACAGATAACAAAAAGTAATCTTGATAGCCCATTCTGTTAGATAGTTCCAAACTTAATTCATGCGAAAGTTTTTGGCGAATTCGAGCTAATCCCAGCTTTTAAAGTCTCCGTGAAAAATCCATTGTTTCCAGGGTACTAAGTAATAGAATTCTAATAATGTCGTATTTCTTTATTAAAAAATAAAGAAATGGAACGCGGATTTTCGCTGATTAAGCGGATAAAAAAACGGATTTGTATATCGCTTTCAGCGATATGATTTTCAGATACTTGCATCTTAATCCTCCCCGATTTATCGGGGAAAAATCCTTTTTCTTTTATCCGTCATTTTCCGCTAAATCAGCGAAAATCCGCGTTCTATTAATACTTATAAATGGTACATTTTATAGTTCCATTTACTTAAGTAGCAGGATAAATATAATGTCACATTTTTTGTATCATTGCCGTTCCGATGCATCGGAACGGCAATGAATATCAAAAGGAAATAAATCTACAATTTTTACGACATTATTTATTCACAATAACTTGTAAAACAGATTACAAAGACATATAAAACAATTAATACAAATAAAAAATGACTTTAGAAGAAATAATAAATTACAGACGTTCAGTACGTCACTACAAAGATTCTCCGATTGATACAGAAAAAGTTAAACATTGCCTTGAACTGGCCACATTAGCTCCCAACAGTTCCAACATGCAACTTTGGGAGTTTTATCATATCACCGATCCGGAAATATTAAAAAAACTATCCGTCGCCTGTTTAGATCAAAAATCGGCGACTACCGCCCAACAAATGGTAGTATTTGTAACCCGGCAGGATTTGTACCGCAAAAGAGCAACCAAAATAATGGAGTTGGAAACTCAAAACGTGTTGAAAAACAGCCCGAAAGAGAAACGCGAGAAAAGAATCAAGAACTGGAAATTGTATTATGGAAAAGTAATGCCCTTCTTATATTCCCGCTTTTTAGGTGTTTTTGGTCTTGTCCGAAAAATCTTAGTAAACATAGTCGGTATTTTCAGAACAATTACTTATCAGGTATCCGAAAGCGACATGAGGGTGGTGGTTCATAAAACCTGTGCCCTGTCGGCGCAAACTTTTATGCTAGCCATGGCCGGTGAACATTACGACACTTGCCCGATGGAAGGCTTTGACAGCCGGAAAGTGAAAAGTATCCTCAAATTACCCTTGGGAGCCGAAATCAATATGATAGTTTCCTGCGGAATCAGGGATGAAAAAGGAGTCTGGGGTGACCGCATGAGAATACCTTTCGAGGAAGTTTATCAACATATTTGAACAACCGCCAAAACTTGCTGGCAACAAAGGCTGTAATAAAGGATTGGATATATAATCTATGTAGACTCTATAGCGTTTGGGTTGGGTTACCCATGATAACTAAATAAAAAAATAGATTATTTTAAAATATTCCGGAATATTACATATGTGTTTTTATCATTGTTTTTGTCTGTAAATATTTACTTATTCAATAGATTAACTTCAATAATCATTCCGATTTATCGGGATTGATCCGTTTTTTTATCCGCCTGATCTGCGTTAATCAGCGTTCTATTTTTATCTTAATTATCTTATTCAATTTAGTGTCATACACTAACTTCTTAAAGTTGTAAATAATATAATGAAAAGAGTTGACATTTTATATGGTCCACCCCAAACGTTATAGAGCCTCTGTTTGAAAGCTATCTGGATCGTCGCCCGCAAAATTATTGGTTGACTGTTAAGTGCCTCACTACCCGCTCCAGCTTTGAAGTCATTTATTATTTGCTTTTGGCACAAATAATTCTTATTTTTGTATCTAATAAAATAAAACTACGATTATGATTAGAATAAATGTATTTATCACGGTAGAAGATGTAAATCGCGACAAGGTATTGGGCGCTGCCAAAGAATTGACCGCTGCTTCGGTAAAAGAAGAGGGCTGTTTTGCGTACGATATTTATGAAAGCGCTACCCGCAACAATGTATTGATGATTTGCGAAACATGGAAAGACAGCAACGCCTTATCCGCTCACGAAAAGAGCGCTGCTTTTATTCATAACATTGCCATACTGAAAGAATTTACGGCTATCAAAGTCGAAAAATTCGACTTTTGATGTAGTCAGTGTCTGTCGGCCAGCGGAAGGCAGATGAATATAAAGAGTGGTAGTAAGGCTTCAGGTCTTGCTGCCACTCTTTTCTTTTAAAATACTTCGTCCAGCCCCGGCGGATATGGGTTGACGCATTTGGAGACACAAACGGTTCTTTTTGTACATTTAATCCGGTTTATCTGTCCGGTGAATCCTGCGTATTCTGTGAATTCGTCATTGATCCGGCTTAAAACCGGTAAATATCCTTGAAGTTACAAAAATTGCAAGCATTCCGGTTATTAATGCAGAATTAACGGGCTAAGAAATTATATTTTGTTATATTTGTAGAACAGCTATAATTCTGTGTTTTTATTATTAAAAGATAAACACAGGGATATACGCCTTATTTACTTCAAAATATTTGCCTATGTTCAGCTATCCCGACAAAGAAACTTTAAACCTGATTATCGCCAGTGCTTCATTTATAGTGCTTCTTATCCTTGTGTTTTTCGTCTACCGTTTTGTTTTTTCAAGGCTAAAACGCAGAATCACCCGCTCCAAAAATAAACTCGACAGCTTTGTGGTAGAACTTTTCAAAGTCCCCGCACTGTGGCTGATATATTGGATACTTCTGAAAATATTTACCCGCATTTACCTTACCGACCTGGTTATTTTCCCTTATTTAAAGCATATAAACACCCTGCTTATCATTTTTTCCATTACCTGGATTTTGCTCAAGTTTATACAGGCCGGAGAGTATTATCTTCTGCATAAACTCGATATGACCGCTTCCGATAACCTGAAAGCCCGTAAAAGCCTGACGCAAATTAAAGTGTTTAAAGGAATTGCAACAAGTATCATTATCATTGTCTCCATTTCTTTTAGTTTACTGACCTTCGAACAGGCACGTACCATTGGAGTCAGTTTGCTGACTTCGGCTGGTATTATTGGTATTATTGTTGGTTTCGCCGCTCAAAAAAGTATAGGACTTATTCTGGCCGGCATCCAAATAGCCATTACGCAGCCAATCAGGCTCGACGATGTGGTCATTGTGGAAGGAGAATGGGGCCGCATAGAAGAAATAACCCTGACTTATGTGGTGGTGAAGATATGGGACGAACGCCGCCTGGTTTTGCCGGTAACACAGTTTCTGGAAAAGCCCTTTCAGAACTGGACTCGCGCCAGTGCAGATATCATCGGTACCGTTTTTATTTATGTTGACTACAGTTTCCACGTGGAAAGTATTCGTCAGGCTTTGCCCGAAATGCTCAAAGGAAACGCCAATTGGGACGGGCGCGTGGCCAATGTGCAGGTAACCGATGTAACCGATCATAGCAAAGAAGTACGGTTGCTTTTAAGCAGTTCCGACTCGTCGAAAAACTGGGACTTGCGAACGTCGATGCGCGAAAAACTAATCGACTTTATCAACGATAATTTTCCCGATACATTTGCCAAAATCCGGATTAAAACAATGAATGAACCCTCGTCTCCAAAAGAAGGTGTAGCTGATTGAGTGTTTTAAAACGGGTGAAATGACCCGATCAAACCAAAGCACAGGCTTTGCAACTGAATTTGCTGAGTGGTAGCAGGACTTTATGTCTTGTTACCACTCTTTTTATTTTTAACGGTCAAAGCCGGCTATCATTGATTATTTTTAAGATAAAATAATAATATTAAAATATAATTAAAAATAAAGTTGCAATTTAAATAAATTTATATATATTTGACCCGATATTTATAACAAGTGAAAATAAAGTTTAAATATCGGACGTTCCTCTCTTCTCTTTTTGATAAAGAAACATTATTTTGATTTGGATATGAACCACACACGCCAATCAGCTTCACGTTCTTTTTGTTCCGTTAACCGGGATGACCAGATTCCGCACTGGATGACAGTACCGATAGCTATCGGTATCCGATTCTTTCATCCTCTTTCTCCAAAACCTGCGTTCCTTTCATTAGGCAATAGTCATTGCTTAAACCATAAAATGCCAAATCTTATCAATAGTACGCCCTATCTTACCAATAGTACGCCCTATCTTGCTAAAAGTACGCCCTTTCTTACCAATAGTACGCCCTATCTTACTAAAAGTACGCCCTTTCTTGCTAAAAGAGCGCCGAATAATACAAATAGTACGCCCTTTCTTGCCAACAGGGCGCCGAATTAGACTATAAGGTCGTTAAGCGGCAAAAAAGAAAGTAAAGACCCTAAAAAAGAACGGTGAATAGACCAAAAGCACCGTGAACAGGGACATTTTAAAACATAGCTTACAACCTGGGCAGATGGCAGATGGAAAGTGCATAAAACCTGTATCTTGTAAAGATGCATTTAGATAATTTATTATTGTTTTTTGAATTCTTTAATTATTAATCATTTAAAAAGAAAATTATGAGAAAATTAAAACTTTTATTAAACTTTATTGTGTTCTCTATTTCTGAGCAAATTGCTTTTTACCGTAACGTGATTACAAAAATGACGGCAAATCCCTACTTCCCGTCACCCACAACCCTGTTGCCCGTCGCCACAACGGCGGTGGATACCCTGGAGCTCTATGCCGGCCTGGCAAGGGGCGGCGACCGGGCGGCTGTTGCCAACATGCATGCTGCTGAGCTGGCCGTGCAAAACATTTTCAGGTATTATGTCTCTTATGTAGAACAACAAGCCAACGGGAACGAAAGCATTTTGTTGAGCAGTGGCTTTGACGTGATCACTCAACCTACACCCATTCAGAAAAGCGAATTGATGGTAGAAAACGGCAGCACTTCGGGTACAGCCCTGCTGATGGCCAGGGCATATCCCAAGGCAGGTGCATACATTTGGCAAGAGGCCGTAGGCACGCTACCGCTCAACGATGCCGGATGGAAAACACTTACCACCACCACCCGCACCACCCTGAAAGTGGAAGGACTTACGCCCGCTACCCTGTATTTTTACCGCGTAGCACCTGTAACTCCCGATGGCATTCAGGACTTTACCGCGGCGGTGATGTTGATAATGAAATGATACCTCACCAACTCTCCAAATAGGGAGGGCTAAAGAGAATCAGCAGCGACGCGAGGGATGCGTGGCTGCTGATTTTTTTTATATAGCTTCACCAACATTATGCCGGTTATTTAAAGAATATTTAAAGAAAGTTCGTATACATTGCGTTAACTTAAAATAAAGTATATATCTTTGGCGCTGAATATTAAAACGGACAAACCTCTTGCTGTATTTGCATGTATTTGTATCTCAATATAAATCAATAACCAACCATTGCAAATATGGGTGAAATATCCGATACGAGTGTCACAGATTGGAAATGAGTGGCGGATACACAGGTGTTAGCAGCTACTTATAAAAAAATAAAACAAGAATTTACTGGTATGAACAACCGAAAAAGAACTCAGAAATTATCCTCTATGAAACTCATTTATTTGACTTTATTGACAATATTATTATTAAGTTCATGTGAGCAAAACTCGAATAAAAAAGCGAGCTTAAACGAGGAACTAATAGACATATATAAGATGGAAATAAAAATGAAACTTGAAGACGCTAAAAGGTTGACAGAAATCAATCCTATTAAATTTAAGGAATCATATTATGAAGCAAAAGAAATTCAAAGCAAATTCGACTCTATTTACAGTCTTATTGAGAAAAACGACCTGAACATAAATCCCTTATTAAAAGTGATTTATGACCAAACTAAGAAACATTACACATACAATACGGCGAAGAAAATAGAGATTGTTCTTAATGCAAACACAACTAACATTGACAGTAAAGAATTGCAGACAATTTTACTGGATTTAAACAGTATAATTATCAGTCAAATTCAATCTGATGTTGACATATTAGATTTTAAGTTCAACAAAATTTGTGTTGTTGTATTACCCGAGGAGAGAGTAATAAAACTTGGTGACACATATAAGGCATATGCACTAATTGGAGCTGTAGATTCAACAGCTATACCGACTTTCACATATGAAAATCAATCAAAACAGATAAAATCAACATACGGTTCTATACAAATCAAAAGTGAAAAGAGAGGAAAATTCAAATCAAAGGGTGAAATGAAATTAATCTCAAATCATGACGGAACAATTTATAGATTTCCTTTTAAATTTAATTATGAAGTGAAATAAGCTGCTGCTAATACACGCCTATAAAACAATTGCGGCGGAATCGCAATTAGCAGTATTTTCTCCCACTTTTACTTTGTGGTTAAGAGGGAATTAAACTCCCGAAATCCGCCAATGCTCATAGGCTCAGGCGTTAGGGGCAATAGCAAAAAAAAGGACAGTTCTATATTTTGAATCCTGACAATTACATGGTAACTAAAAATCTGATTATATGCCTGAGAAAAAGAAACAACATTATGTTCCCAAATCATATCTGAAATTTTTTAGTAATTTCAACAAAGAAACATATATCGGATTATTTAATTTAAGGACTAATTTATATCTAGAGTCTGCATCATTAGGTGGACAGAACCAAGAAGATTATTTTTACGGAAAAGAATCTGACATCGAAGATGCTTTTGGTGACTTAGAAACAAGAACCTGCAAAATAATACGAGAAATAATACTGACATATAATTTACCTCCTAAAGATTCAGATGATTATTGTTTGCTCTTAGAATACGTTATGTATCAACAAAAAAGAACAAAACTTTCAGCTTTAAAAAATGAGAATCTCCTGAATCAACTGACACAAATGATATTAAAAGATAGGTTTGTGCCTACAAATGAAATTGCAGAAATTAAAATTGAATACGAATATCCGAGTCTTGCAGGTTTAGAAATTGTACCAGATTTGATTAGTGCTGTTTCTGATTTGAAATGTAAACTGCTGATAAATAAAACGAAAGAATCATTTATTACATCGGATCATCCTGTCATAAAATGGAATCAATTTTTAAATCAAAGAAAATATCCTGAACCGAGAACAGGTTTAGCAATGAAAGGATTGAAACTTTTTTTTCCTATTTCTCCAAGTATTATTCTTGCGTATTATGATAGTGAGATTTATAGTATAGGAAACGAAGATATAGTTGTAGAAATTTTTAATCCAAAAGATGTTTGGATACTGAATTTTATTCAGTCCATTAGCTGTAATGAAGTTGTCTTTTTCAATCAAGAAATTGATGAAACTTACGCAAAAAAATTATTGACTGAAAGAAAATATTTAAATACAAAAATAATTGCTCGCATCCAAGATTATTGTAATGCTAATAATTGTACCATAAATTTGAATGATATACAATTCGACAACTTGATTCTGGATCAAATTGAAAGTCTTTCATTTATAAGAGAAAACCCACAAGTTAATACAATTGACTTGTCAAAACCAAATGACTATATAAGACCAAGTTCTCAAATAGATACGGAAGATAGCAAATTGACAGAAGCAATTTTTATTGAAGCAATGAAAGATAGATTCAAATGAAAATATAAACTAAATGACAAAGCTACTAGCCCCTAATACATAGGACTTCGTGCGGTCGAGGTACGAAGACCCAGCATGAAGTCTCAGTTGCACTACATCCCTGAGGTGCTGCCAGATAAAGTGCGATAAATAAATGATTGTAATCCGTCTCAGCGGATATAGCTTTATTTAATTAAATGTGTAAAGGGACGGGACGCAGGTGTGTATAGCCTTGTTCGTCAGACTGCGCAAAAACTAAAACAGAATGGCTGAGAATGGCGCAGATGGATTTTTTCTCAGTCAGGTATACGAATATATAAATGATGAAGAGAGTTTTTGCGCAGACTCTCGTTAGGCACAAGCAAAGAAACCGAATCACATTAGGCAGGATTAGAAAATGGAAGAAAATAATCTAAATATAAAAACACCTCAAGAAATCCTTGAAATTCTTGGTGGACTTTTTGAAACATCACGAGAACAAGTGGATTTAGAAAGGTTAAAGACTTCAATTGAAATTGCCAATTCTGTAAACCTTGAAAACTTTGATTCTCTTTCTAAATCAAATTATTACTATTTTCTTGGTAATGCGTGGTCTTATGTTCAGCAGATAAAATATCCCGACGCAAAATTTGAATTTGAATCGGAGGAAATTGAAAAGCAAATTACATACTATAGAAAATCATTAAGTTTACTAAAAGAGAACAATGATGACTTTATTAAATGTCAGGTCTTAACAAATTTAGGAAATCTATTTAGTCATATCGGAAGGATTGTTGAAGCTCAGGAATATTTTAATTTATGCCTAAGTATTGATTCAAAATTCGGAATGGCTGTTGGAAATCGAGGGTTTGGATTATTTCATTACGCCAGAGTAATTTATGAGCCAATACATCAATTCATTTTTATGCAATATGCCCGTAAGGATTTATTAGCATCTTGTAAAATGGATGATGTTTATATTGATGCAAAGAAAGCTTTCCATTCTCTTGCAAACCATATCGAGACAGCTTATCCTGTTGAAGAATTAGAAGATTTTAAAAATTATAATGATTACTACAAGGGATTAGCTAAAGATGAAATTGAGTATCGAAAATGGTGTTCAGAAAACAAACTTTTTATTAATCCATTAAATGATGTTTTGACCGAAAGCGTTGTGGCAAATGATTATTTGTTTACACCTTCAATGGTTTTGAAAATTGATGAAAAGCCTATTTATCAAAGTATGTTTAACCAATTGAAACAGGAATATGTAAGTGCGAGATATTTTTTCTACGAGTCTTTTTTGAGCTCCGAGATTCATTTTTCTGATAAAGAGGTAACATTAATGGATACTCTTGACTATTCGGTTTATTCCTTGTCTATTGAAAAAGTTAAGATTGCTTATAGAATTTGTTATTCAATTTTTGACAAAATATCCTACTTCCTAAACATTTACCTAAAATTGGAAAATGCTCCTTCTAAAGTTAGTTTTAGAAAAATTTGGTTCAAAAATCTTTATAAAAATCAAGGATTAAATGAAATTGTTTCAAATTCCGATAATTGGGCATTAAGAGGATTGTTTTGGTTAAGCAAAGACTTGTATGAAAAAGATTTTGATGTAATAATTGAACCAGAGGCAAAAGAACTTGCGAATATTAGAAATTACATTGAACATAAGTCTTTTAAAATAGTAGATTCTTTTAATCCAGAATGGTCTCAAGAAACTGAAACGTATGAAATTGACAGGGAATTATTCGAAGATAAAACATTTAAGATTTTAAAATTAAGCCGTTCTGCACTTATGTATCTGTCATTCTTGATTTATGAAGAAGAAAGTAAAAGGCAAGAAAATCGGGATGATGGAATAATAATGCTTGTTGAGTTCAAAAACCTAAGAGATGAATACAAAACATAAAAACAAATAATTAAACTAAAATTACAACTTATGACACTACAAGACTTTAAAGCCAATTTCCAGTACCAGCGGATATCGGTTCAATGTATTAAATGTACAAAGAGTGCGGACTGTCGGTTAGAGAAATGATTGATTTTAACCTTATTCTTGTTTCGCAAATTTTATAGAAAACTATAGCACAAAAATATGGGAAATAAGGTTAGGTTTGAGGGTGGTTGGTTTTCTACGAAGGGTAAAAAAATGAAAATAAGGTTTTTATAGACTGATCAACAGCGGAAGCTGCTCAAAAAAAAATAAAGTTTAAACTAATAGACAGGAAAAAAAGGATTGAATAAATTTAAAAACGAAGTAATTAAAAAACCCTTATTTTTGAATTTCACCCTTCGTAGAAAAGCAACCCCACGACCCCTGCCCTTATTTTCCCTTATTAAAAGAAGCGGAGAAAATAAATCAGTCGTCGAGGTTTGAAAATTGGCATGTGCCGGATAGTGGGAGGTAATAACCCAGTCCAAGCGGATATAGGTTCACTTAATTAAATGAGCAAACAGGACCATTTGTACATCTAATTAAGTTTGGATATATCCGCAGGGACGGAGTAAGCTCCCAACAACGCGGCGTCCAGCTTTAGAATAAGAAATGAGGGGGATATCCGGTGGTACTAGGTGAAAATCAGCGTTTAATTTCATCTTAACATTCTAAGTGATATAAACTATAATAATAAAAAACAATTAATTGTGAAAACTAGATTACTAATCATTTTATTTTTAGCCTTAAGTCTATCATTCAATTTATATGCTCAAAATATAAAATATGGTTTAGTTGCAGGAATTGCATATCCTTCACTTTCTATTAGAAATGTCAACGACGATAGATGTGAAATTGAGACATCAGCTATTTCAGCATTTCATATTAATGGATTCGTTAGTTTCAAAAGCAATAGCTGGTGGGAAATTAGTCTTGAACCAGGATATAATCAAAAAGGAGGTCGAGTTAACTTTACATTTCGACATGAGTCAGGTTTAATTAACAACATAAAAGCTAATAAAAAGTATGATACGGTGGAGTTGCCTATATTATTGAACTCATACATATCATCAAAATTTTATTTATCGAGTGGAATAAATCTTATCTTGTATACCGATACCGATTATGATCAAAATTGGCAATCATCAAATCCAATGGGAAATTCAGTTTATACTATTTCAACTCGAAATTTATTGCCAAATTATGAAAAGAGATTAAACTGCTCAGGAGTATTCGGATTAAGCTATCAATTGACGGATGTATTAGACCTTAGTGTACGTTATCAGTTGGGGTTCACAAAAATTATGCAAATAGATTTATTAAATGCATTTGTTGTTAATACCAATCTCCCTAAAGCCTATTGTTCTGTATATTGCAATAGCTTTCAACTATCTCTTAAATATAAAATAAACTAATAATATGAATCAGGAATTGAAAAAACCAGTTCAAACGAATGAATTTAACTTTATGTTTACTGACAAAAATGAAAAATTATTTTCCCAGTCCCAGCGGATATGGGTTCACTTAATTAAATGAGCAAACAGGACTATTTGTATATCTAATCAAGTTTGGATATATCCGCAGGGACAGGTAAAAAAAACAGAATGAAGAACATATCGATTTTCTTACTACTAATTATACTTTTCGGCTGCAAAACGGAGAAAAATGAAAGAATTTTCTTCGTAAGAATATCGCCTGGACTAATTTGTAACGAAGAAAAGAAACCTGAGTTGTATGTTTCCCGATTCATTGAATACAGTTCTCAGAATGCCAACCAATTAAAAGTTGCGAAGTCTGTAGGTTGTTATTATCAATTTGACAACAAATCGACTCCAAAGTTTGGCTTAGATCGTTTTTATACATACAAACTGAATACAGAGACTAAAATTTCTATACAGAATTTATTTTCAAGTAACTATAAAGACAGATACTATAGAAAAATAACGGAAGGAATTGATGACAGAGGTATGGAGTTCATTATTATTGAGAAAGGGAAAGACGTTAAACTGATTTTATATGAATACGGACAACTTCCAGTTGAACTTAAAAAGATAGACAGGCTGATTAATGACATTTCGAATTCTTCTGCACTCATTCCGAGTTCGAAGAATACATCAGAGAAAGTTCTTACAACCTTACAAGACAGTTTATTTAGAAGAAACCCACCGCCTCAACAAGTGCAATCGACAATAAAGTTTGTGGCACCAACGGTTAACGAGAAATAAGACCCAGTCCCAGCGGATATAGGTTCACTTAATTAAATGAGCAAAAAGTGCGGATTGACGGGTGGGTCCCAATAGCTATCGGGTCGCAGGTGCGCATAACCTCGGTTGTTAGGCAGCATAGTGAAAAATGAAAAACAGAGAAGTTTATATAATAAAGTGATTGAAATGAACAACAAAAAATTTAAAGTATTCTTGATTCTCTTCGGTTTGACATTTCTGATTTGTGATATGTTTTCACAGAAAGGATATCAACTCGGTTATGTGCACTACGATTCAACTCCAAAAGACACTGAGCTCCATGACCTTCTTATTTATAATGGAATTCAAGGAGGTATGACATACGACATTAAACTGAGAGAATTAAACTATTTACAAACTGCATGTTTATTATCCGTAAGTTATAATAGTTCTACTGATATGTTATTTGATGGAACGAATAGTGTAAACTACAGATTTAACACTATTGATAATTCTATCAGTATTCCATTACAAATCAAATTTATAATCCCTCAAACTACAAATTTTAATGCGTTCGTATTCACGGGTCCAACAATAATGGGATGTGTTGCAAGGTTTGGTCAAACAATTAATATCGACACAAATCAGAAAGGTTCATTCACATACTACGATGTCCCTTTTAAAAGCCGGTTTACCCTGTTTTGGGGTGTAGGAATCGGATTTGCATATAGAAAAGTCTATATTAAAGGAAATTATGATTTGGGTATATTAAATCCGTATAAAGGGATTAGGTCAGAGAGTTTTAATATCGCAATTGGTAAAGTTTTAAAGTAAACTGTATTTTAGCATATTACGAATAAAAACTCAGCCCCAACGGATTTAGGTTTACAGAATTAAATGTATAAAGAGTGAGGAAGGGTCGCAGGTGCGCGTAGCCTAACTGAAAAGACCAGCATTGTTGGAAGAATACTTGACGATATGGTAGTTCCTTAAAAACAAAAGATAAACTATTATGATTTAACCGAATTATAGTGAAAATGGGATATACATATAAGAAACACAAATGAAAAAGATCACAACGACAATTCTAATGACTTTTACTGTCATTGCATTATTCTCTCAAAATCAGATTGTGCAACCTAAGGTTGACGAGCGTACAGAATTATTGAGTATTATTTTCAGATTGGCAGAAGCAAAGGAATATATGAATGATAATGTTCCTTCTTATGCAAAAGAAATTGATGAATATTTTACTCCTTTTAAAGAACATGAAGCTATCCGGTTTGCTAAACAAACAAGAAGTGAACAAGGTGTGAGTTATGATGCCGTAATGTCTATTGCAGTTGCCCTTGAAATCACAGACTCAATCCGGTTCAGACCAAATTTTTCAACTTCCAGTATTGACCAACGTTGGGGCCTGGTGAGTGCAACTAAATTTATTCAACTTCTTAATCAATTTTATTTTGACTCGAATTTCAAAGGATTCTTTGTTGAGCATAGTACTTTGTACCAAATTGCAGAAGACAGATTTTCAGTGGCTCTTAAGGACGTAGATTTTAACTGGTTTGAAAGGTTTTATGGAATAAAGTCCAACGGAAATTTCAATTTGATTTTAAGTATTCCAAATGGTGGTGGTAATTATGGTCCCAAAGTAATATTTAATGATGGGAAAGAAGAATTGTATGCTATTATTGGAAGTTGTAGTGCAGATAGCTTAGGTCAGCCTTCCTATTCAAATAGAGTTAGTTCTGCAATTATACACGAATTTAATCATTCGTTTTGTAATCCGTTGATTGATGCTAATTATCCGGCCATGCAGTTAATCACCAACAATATATATAATCTTGTCAAAGAAAAGCTATCCAGGCAGGCTTATGGCGAAGCTAAAACGATGAACTACGAGATTTTGGTTCGAGCTTGTGTTATCAGATATTATCAAAGAAATGAGATGAATGAAAAACTGCTGAAATCTCAGATTGCTATAGAGATGTCCAACGGTTTTATATGGATAGACAAACTTGTTGATCTGCTGGCAATATATGAGAAAAACAGGGATAAATATCCAACATTAAAAGAATATATGCCTGAAATTATAAAACTCGAAAACAGTTTGTCGCCAACACAATTGCTAATTGACTTTGAAGCAAAGTGTCCAAAGATTGTTTCGATTAGTATCCCAACAAATTCAGAAAATGTTGATCCAGGTATTACTGAGATCACTTTGACTTTTGACAGACCTATGTCCATATACAACAATGGGGTTAGTTATGGAAATAAAGGAAAAGATTATTTTCCAAACTTTAATAGAGATACAAAAGCCAAATGGAATATTGAAACTAAAAAGGAATGGACTATTTCTGTTGAATTGAAACCAGACATGACTTATTCACTAAGTTTTCCAGCACATTTTTTCGTAGGTGAAAATGGAAGTCCATTGGATAAAACATATTATTTAGACTTTGCTACAAAAAAGAATTAATAAACTTGATTTTCTGATTGCCGATTTTTTCCTCCATCCCTGAGGATATAGGTTTACTGAATTAAATGTACAAAGAGTTCGGGTTGCCGTTTTGGAAAATGATTGATTTAAAACTTTTTTTTGTGTAGCAAATTTTATTGAAAACTATAACACAAAAATAAGGGAAGGTTTGAGGGTGGCTGGTTTTCTACGAAGGGTAAAAAAACAAAAATAAGGGTTTTAAAGACAGATCATCGGTGGAAACGGAAAGAAAGAATGAGTAAAAGAATGGAAAGGAAAAAAGGGATGAATAAAATTAATAACGATTAAATTTAAGACCCTGTTTTTGAACTTCGCCCATAATAAAAAAAAGGATTGAATCAATTTAAAAACAAAGTAATTTAAAAACCTTATTTTTGAATTTTACCCTTCGTAGAAAAGGAAATTACCCCCGGACCCTGACCTTATTTTCCCTTATTAAAAGAGGCGGAGAATATAAATCAGTCGTTGAAAATTGGCATGCACCGGATAGTTTGAGTCAGGTTGGATATACAAACAGTTTTATTTATACCTGTAATCAAGTTTATATATCCGGCTGGGCAGGGGATTGCGGGTCAAGCCCGCAATGACGAAAAGGAAAGAGTTCATTTTTAGTCCACGTTTGCTGACGCTGAATAGTTCAATCTCTGAGCAAAGGGGAGACTTTTCGACAAGCCTGAATAAGTGGGCTGAAAGCCAGATCAAACAACTCCTACGGAGTTGAAAAAAGAATCTCATCCCAACGGATATAGGTTCATTTAATTCAATGTACAAAGAGTGCGGGTTGCCGTTTTGGGAAATGATTGATTTAAACCTTATAAAAAACTATTGCCCCAAAATAAGGGCTTGGTTCGTGGGGTGGCTGGTTTTCTACGAAGGGTAAAAAAACAAAAATAAGGGTTTTAAAGGCAGATCATCGGTGGAAACGGAAAGAAAGAAGGATGGAAAGAAAAAAAAGGATGAATAAAATTAATAACGATTCATTTAAAGATCCTGTTTTTGAACTTCGCCCATAATAAAAAAAAGGATTGAATCAATTTAAAAACAAAGTAATTTAAAAACCTTATTTTTGAATTTTACCCTTCGTAGAAAAGGAAATTACCCCCGGACCCTGACCTTATTTTCCCTTATTAAAAGAGGCGGAGAATATAAATCAGTCGTTGAAAATTGGCATGCACCGGATAGTTTGAGTCAGGTTGGATATACAAACAGTTTTATTTATACCTGTAATCAAGTTTATATATCCGGGTGGGCAGGGGATTGCGGGTCAAGCCCGCAATGACGGAAAGGAATAAGCACTGCTTCACTCAAGCTTTCCGACAAGCCGGAACAAGTGAACTATTCAGTGTGTGGAGCTTATTAAACATGCGCGAAGAAGGGGCGATATAGTAAAACTGAAAATTCACGATGATAATTGCTGATAAATATCAACTAAGAAATAAACAATTTACACCGAATATACCTACGGAAATTAATCCCATTTTCAAAAAAAATTTTTATAGTTATTGATCAACAAATAATATCCATTACTTACTTATGCAGATAAAACGAATAATTTTAGTTTCACATTTAGTCATATCATTTGCGCTTTCAGCACTTTGTCAGTCCGATTATAGGCCCGGAGAAATTGTGATGCTGAATGGAGACACAGTTAAAGGATTAGTTAACTATTCGAATGATGTTTCTTTAACAAATGAATGTCGCTTCAAAACTTCTAAAAAAGACAAATCGAAAAAGTACTTCCCAAATGAAATAAATTCTTATAGTTTTGATAATGAGAAAAGAAAATTTATTTCAGATTCAATCAATTATCAGGATTACTCACAGAACTGTTTCCTTGAAGTTGTGGTTGATGGTTATTTGAATCTGTATAAAATTGTGCAACCGGGTTATGATGAAATCTTTTTTTTACGTAAAAATGGGTCGAAGCAGTTTGTAAATATTCCTTTTGAAAAATATCTACAGGAAGTGAAAAACGATAATAAACAATACAAAAGTATCAGAACTGAATGGTATATAAGTACAAATCATATAGATACTCTGAAGAAGTATATGTTTGAAGCCCCTGAGGTCTTTTCGGAAATTGAAAAAACCAAAGAAGTGACACAAGTCTCTTTGATAAAATTATTTAAACTATATCATATGCAAATTTGTAAAAGCAGTATTTGCATTACACATGAAAAAATTAAAAATAAAATTGGATTTGATGTTACACCAGCTGTAAGCTATTTAATTGCAGGGAATGAAATTTATCCTTCAACAAACAGATTATTTGAAGGTCTTACTGCATCGTTAGGACTATCGAAAAATAATGAACGCTTGTATCTAACCGCTGGTATCTTTTTTTCTAAGAGTAACACGGGATCTAAACTAAATTATATTATCCCCATACAATTTCTATATTTATTTCCTCAAAAAACTTTACAACCATTTTTTGCATTTGGTATTAGTTTAACTGATTTTATTGAAAAGAATATCGAAGTTGCATCCATTTTCGCCTTCAAATCAGGGATGAATATATGGTTTTCAAAAAAATGCGCATTTAGTATTTCCGTTGAGCCAAATCTGATTATCAATTACGATTCAATGACTCCTGAAATTTATTATGGATTTTTGAATCTATCTGCCGGATTAAAAATTAAGTTTTAAACGAAATGTTTCGAGTTGTATCGAATAGTGCTTACAAGCAAGTTCTACACCAGTACCAGCGGATATAGGTTCGCTAAATTAAATGTACAAAGAGTTCGGGTTGCCGTTTTGGAAAATGATTGATTTAAAACTTTTTTTTGTGTAGCAAATTTTATTGAAAACTATAACACAAAAATAAGGGAAGGTTTGAGGGTGGCTGATTTTCTACGAAGGGTAAAAAAACAAAAATAAGGGTTTTAAAGACAGATCATCGGTGGAAACGGAAAGAAAGAAGTATAGAAAGGAAAAAAGGGATGAATAAAATTAATAACGATTAAATTTAAGACCCTGTTTTTGAACTTCGCCCATAATAAAAAATGGATTGAATCAATTTAAAAACAAAGTAATTTAAAAACCTTATTTTTGAATTTTACCCTTCGTAGAAAAGGAAATTACCCCCGGACCCTGACCTTATTTTCCCTTATTAAAAGAGGCGGAGAATATAAATCAGTCGTTGAAAATTGGCATGCACCGGATAGTTTGAGTCAGGTTGGATATACAAACAGTTTTATTTATATCTGTAATCATGTTTTTATATATCCGGTGGGCAGGGGATTGCGGGTCAAGCCCGCAATGACGGAAAGGGAAAAGTTCATTTTTAGTCCACGTTTGCTGACGCTGAATAGTTTAATTATTGAACGAAGGGGAGACTTTCTGGTAAGTCGAAACGAGTGAACTATTCAGAGTGTGGCACTTATTAAAAATAAAATCAACAGAGAATAAGGGAAATAAGGGTAGGTTTGAGGGTGGCTGGTTTTCTACGAAGGGTAAAGAAACAAAAATAAGGGTTTAAAAGACAGATCATCGGTAGAAACGGAAAGAAAGAAGGATGGAAAGGAAAAAAGGGATGAATAAAATTAATAACGATTCATTTAAAGATCCTGTTTTTGAACTTCGCCCATAATAAAAAAAAGAATTGAATAAATTTAAAAACAAAGTAATTTAAAAACCTTATTTTTGAATTTTACCCTTCGTAGAAAAGGAAATTACCCCCGGCCCCTGACCTTATTTTCCCTTATTAAAAGAGGCGGAGAATATAAATCAGTCGTTGAAAATTGGCATGCACCGGGGAGTTTGATTCAGGTTGGATATACAAACAGTTTTATTTATACCTGTAATCAAGTTTGTAAATCCGGGTGGGCAGGGGATTGCGGGTCAAGCCCGCAATGACAAAAAGAAGGAAGCCCGTGACAAAAAGAAGGAAGTTGGTGTTAGTGAAAAGAGTAAACTCTATACCTAATGCCTAAACCTATACCTCGAAAGCGTCATTGCGGGCTTGCCCCGCAATCCCCCAAAAAGGGATAACCAAAAGATAAATTAGAGTGCCCCCAAAAATAAGGGAATAAGGGCTTGGTTCGTGGGGTGGCTGGTTTTCTACGAAGGGTAAAGAAACAAAAATAAGGGTTTTAAAGACAGATCATCAGTGGAAACGGAAAGAAAGAAGGATGGAAAGGAAAAAAGGGATGAATAAAATTAATAACGATTAAATTTAAGAACATGCTTTTGAACTTCGCCCATAATAAAAAAAAGGATTGAATCAATTTAAAAACAAAGTAATTTAAAAACCTTATTTTTGAATTTTACCCTTCGTAGAAAAGGAAATTACCCCCGGACCCTGACCTTATTTTCCCTTATTAAAAGAGGCGGAGAATATAAATCAGTCGTTGAAAATTGGCATGCACCGGATAGTTTGAGTCAGGTTGGATACAAACAGTTCCATTTATACCTGTAATCAAGTTTATATATCCGGTGGGCAGGGGATTGCGGGTCAAGCCCGCAATGACGGAAAGGAAAGGGCATGCAATGACAAACAGGATGAATCCTTCCCCGAGAATACAACTTGGCTTAATTGAACAGGATGGTAACCGGTCTCTTAAAAAAAAATACATATTGATTCAACTAAAAAGACAGAAAAATGAAACATGGTAAAACAGTACTTATTTTGACCTTCGTGTTGGCCCTTTCTGGCTGTGCGAACAGGACCACTGACAGCTTGTTTGATAACAAACTCAATCAAACGCTTGAGAAGAAAGACTATTTTAAGCTGAGTAAACTTTTAGAAAATAATGAAGATAAACTCTCCGAAGACAGGCGTTTGTATTACAAGGCTTTTGTTGCCAATTCTTTTGGCGAAAGAGAACAATTCAATGCGTATATACATGTTTTGCTGGGTAAATACAAGCATAAATTCAGCGATTCGCTGTTGGTAGATCTGTTGGAACTGAAAGCTGCCAACTCTATTTATGTTTACAATTACAAGCAGGCATCGGAAATCTACAGCAATATTTTGACCGACTATCCAGGCGTGATTGATAGTTCAGGGGTTGAAAGTATTAAGAATGTAGTAAATCTTTTTGGGACTTTTGCCGGAGTGAAACCACAGATCATGCATCCGCATAAGACGGTAGAAATAGCCTCATACCGTAATAAGTTCAATGATTTAATGGTCCCAGTCCGATCGAACCGTGTTTCCGAAGATTTTATTTTTGATACGGGAGCCAATCTGTCGACCATATCCGCGAGTCAGGCAAAAAAGATGGATTTAATTGTTTTTGAGCAACAGGTCAAAGTCGGTTCTTCTACAACACTCAGTGTTCAAACTAAATTGGCCGTTGCCGACAGTTTGTATGTGGGTGATATTTTGTTTGAAAATGTATTGTTTTACATAATGCCCGATGAAATGCTGGCTTCTCCGGAAATGAATTTTCAAATACATGGTATCATTGGATTTCCCATTATACACCAATTAGAAGAAGTGCAATTACACAAAGATGGTAGCCTGACCATCCCTGAAAAGCCAATGGACCGAAAAATAAGAAATATGTTTTTTGAGGGGCTAAATCCGGTGGTGAAAGTATTAGCCGAAAATGACACTTTACTTTTTACTGTCGATACCGGTGCCCGCGCTTCAGAACTTTCTTTTAAATACTACAACGACCATAAAAGTGATGTGGAAAAGCGTGGAGAATTACAAACAAATCCACGAACCGGTGCCGGTGGAAAAACCATGGTTAAGGAATATATGTTGTACGATTTCCCTATGACGATTGGCTCAAAAAGCACTGTGCTTTCAAAAATACCGGTAACGCTCGAAGAATATGCTTTCAATAAATATGCTGATGGTAACCTGGGACAGGACTTGTTTACTCAATTCAATACTCTGATTATCAATTTTAAATATATGTATATTGATTTTGAGTAACGGACAGGAAAAATAAAATGATTTTTTTTTGTAAAAGCCTGATAAGTAGTAAATAATATTTAATGATATATTTTCTATTTACATAAAATACAACTTAGTATATGCCTAAAAAAAAATAGAACGCGGATTTACACGGGTTTAGCGGATAAAAAAACGGATTTTAATCCCGATGCATCGGGATGATTTTCTGGAAAAACAGTTTTTGTTCAAGATACTTTGAGATGTCATTTCTGCTTTCTATCATTTTTTATATCTTGTACTTCTATCTATTTCAATACATTATCTTCGCAAATCATTCCGATTTATCGGAATTTATCCGTTTTTTTATCCGCTAAATTAGCGTAAATCCGCGTTCTATTCTTTATCTTATTTAAATCATTACTTTTTTTTCTATGCACTAAAAAGAAAAAAAATTAATCTTCTTGATTATATATTGATGATTTTGAAATTGTATCAATAAATATTTTAAATTACTTATAAAAACCAGAATGGCTATTGTTGGTGTATTTAATTTAAATATCGGGTGTGATCCCGCAATGACGAAAAAAACGAAACCGGCAGAGGTTAAAAGAACGAAGCCTGCAATAACGAATAATACAGTTAAGTAATTCGTATAATTCTACTGAATTCTCCCGAATTCTATCGGGATTAATTCGATTAATTCGTCTTAATTCGATTAATTCGCATATAACAACGGCCAGCCAATAGAAAAAGTCCTTAAAAAGAACTTGCATTAGGTGTCTATCTGATTCAAAGTGATTATCTTTACGGTTTTTTATGAGCTCATTCACTCTGTCTGATTGGATAAAGGAGGATGAAGTTGGAATAATACAACAAAAAATTTCAGTAAAGAATGAATAAAGTAAATAAGCTTGCGCTGGGTGCAGCCGCTTTGGTAGTGATTTCTGTCTTTTTACCCTGGGTGGAAGTGACGGTGACTAACGGCTCTTCGGAAGTAGGAGAAGGTTTGGAACATATATTTATACAAGGTAGCGCCATAGGGTATGGACTGTTTGGATTATTGGTTATCCTCTCGGGAGGATATCTGGCCTATAAAGAATTCAGATGGACCTTTGTTGCCGGGGTTATAAATGTTATCGACGGATATGGCTACCTCCACGGTTGGTTTGGCGCCAGTACACAGGATAGCGGGAATTATGGAGACGTAGCTTCTGAAAGCAGCATCGATCCTCAGTTTGGATTATACCTCTTTATTCTGGCTTCGCTGGCTTTCGTATTTTTTACGCTGAAATACAATAAAATAAAAAAGACTGAAACGGTTTTGCCTTCGGAACCCGAATACATAGGGAACCGACAGGCTTACACACAAAACCCTGTAACTACACAACAATATCAATCATCTAAAATACAAACAATGACCACAATGACTACACCATCTTCGGAAACACCCAAAGAACCCTTATCGACAGAAACACCTCAGGTACCTGTACAGCCCGTACGCACTGAAGTGACAGAAGCTACACCTGTATATCATCAGGCACCACAGGCAACTACTCCTCCACAGCAACCGGTAGAACCCGAAACAAAGAAATCATCAACTTCCGGCATTCTCCTAATTGTCCTGGCTCTTTTGCTGGTGGGAGCAGGCGTTTTTTACTTTACCAATAATTCGTCGCAAAAGAATAAGGACAAAACGGAAGTATCGGTTAATGGAGAAAAAGCCCGGTTGGATTTGATCATAAACGAAGTGAATCAGGCTGTGAGCCAGAAGAATTACGATGAGGCCTTGCTGAAGATCAATTCAATAAACTGGCTTTACGAACCGGATGCCAATAAAGGTTATGTGGATCAATACAACAGTCAACGCGAAAACTTACGCAATACGATTGAACAACTAAAAACCAGCGAACGTCTGGATGTACAAAACCAGGCTATAGAAGATGCAATTAATGCACCTGAAGTTCCTGTTTCAACCGCGCCAGCTGTACAGCCTACCGATTCGGTACAATAAAATAAGGTCGGTTTAACAAAATAATGAAAGTGCCTGTGTAGTTTGCTGAAACTACACAGGCACTTTTTTTATCCTCATCATTTATCAGTATCTGTCTAAGCCTTAGGAATAAAAAGGTGAGCCATATTCTCTCTTTTATTCTTTCTTGCAGCATTCAGACTATTTAAACCAACAAGAGCAAACACCCGAATTACGAATGTTTGCTCTTATACGTTCAGTCTAATCGGTTGTCAGATTAGCGTCTGTTGTTATTATTCTGATTGTTGTCCTGTCTTCCCTGACGTTGGGGAGCCTGTTGTCGTTGCTGTTGTTGCTGAGGTGCTTGCTGCCTTGTCTGTTGCTGAGGTCTGCTTTGCTGCTGACGATCTTGCTGTTGACGCTGAGGCGCTTGTTGCCTGCTTTGTTGCTGACGATCTTGCTGTTGTCGCTGCTGACGTTGAGGCGCTTGTTGCTGCTGACGATCTTGCTGTTGTCTTTGCTGACGCTGTGGCGCTTGTTGGCGCTGACGATCTTGCTGTTGTCTTTGTTGACGCTGAGGCGCTTGTTGCTGCCTGTCCTGCCGTTGCTGCCGAACCTGCTGTTGTCGTTGCGGTGCTTGTTGTCGTCTGTTTTGTTGCTGACGCACCTGTTGATTCCGTGGAGCTTGTTGACGTCTGTTCTGTTGCTGACGAACCTGTTGATTCCGTGGAGCTTGTTGGCGTCTGTTCTGTTGTTGACGAACCTGTTGTCTTCCCTGTGAATTATTTCCACGTCCACCGACTCTGTTTGCCGACATATTAGCCGGACGTCCTTTATTTACCTTCGAATATTGATTCCGGTTTTTGCTGTATGAACGTTGGTGATTGGCTTGCTGAGTGGTTGGTCGTGCATGTGATTGACGCATAACACCCCGTTCTCTTGCGTTGGGCATACGTCTTACACCGCCCGGACCATTGTAACTGGGACGAGACCTTCTGTCGCTATGGGAATATCTGCGGTCGGAATAGGTATGACGCGTAACGTTTCTTCTTATGTTTACTACGGCAGTATTATACTGGAAGTAGTTACCTTGCCATCTGCCACCATAATAGCCGGTGCCATTGTATCCGTATCCATAATCCACGCCACCATAATAACCTACATTGCGTCCCCAGTAACCATCATGGAAACCATAATATCCACCGCTATAACCCCAATAAGAAGGAGTCCAGTAATATCCACGGTGAGGAGGTCTTACCCAAACACCCGGTACCCAATAGTAATCATCATACTCATCGTCATAACCCCAATATCCCGGTACCCAAAGATAACCATCCTGAGGACAATAAGGTTGAGAATAATAAGGCAATGCCGACGGGGCATGCCGTACTCTGATACTAATGCCTACATTGACACGTGCTTCTACAGTTGACGGTTGTACAAACATGGCCAACATAAAAAGAAAAATGATTGAAATATTTCTGGTTGTTCTCATTGTTGCATGATTTTTATTTTTTCAGTTATCTGAATGTCTTTTTATAATCCGACAAAGGTAGGGGGTTGTCGGGCGCTATATGTTACACAACTATGGATATTAGTTATAAGATTCACAGGTTTGGGGTTTAATAGTCAACATGGATCAGTTATCATCCTCCTTTTTTATTTTATACCCAATACATGTTCTGTTAAAGTTGAACTGAAATATTCCGGTCGAAATAAATGAAAGAAAAGGTTGAAATAAAGTCTTACATCTAAATAAACGAAAGAAAAGGCTGAAATGAAATTGATTGGTTAAATTAAATGATACGGAAAGGCTGAAATGAAATTGATTGGCTAAATTAAATGATGGGAAGGGCTAAAATGAAATTGATTGGTTAAATTAAATGATGGGAAGGGCTGAAATGAAATTGAAGGGCTAAATTATATGTTGGGAAGGGTTGAAATGAAATTGATGGTTAAATTAAATGATAGGAAAAGTCTGATATATAATTTTTTATTCAATTAAACAAGGGAGAAAAGCTGAAACGAAATTTATTCAACCTTTTAGACTTTGCAGGAGGCCATATCTGTTTTTAGTGAAATTTAAGATTCCAAATCATACAACTTAAACATTACAGAGCTCACCATCTGATTAATAAGGTTTTTTAAAATACAGTTATTTACACTATGTTCGCATATATCTTCATTCTATAAGATATATGTACGTTTTATATAGCCTATTGTTTTTTTGTGGGCTTTATTGCCAATAAACCAATAAACATCGATGTTTGCTGATTACTTATCCCTATTCAATTCGTCTTCCTTTTTAATAAAGACAGAACTCTTTTGATTTTTAAACTATCAGATTGCTGTCTTAGCTAAGAGTTCGGTTTTTTCTTAATATTGTAAAATAAAAAAGAGAATACTATATTTTAATTTTAAATTTAATTTCTAATGAAGAAGTGGCACAAAAAGTTTTTCGGGCAACGAAATCACCAGATTGGTTTCTTGTCGTATGTAAAATGTGTATGTTGTTTTTTAGTGATCCTTGTATGCACAACGCAGACTATTTCTGCAGCACCACTTGGGAACCAGTCTACTCAACAGACTAAAAAGAAGGTAGTTGGGAATGTAAGAGATGAAACCGGAGAAGCTTTGATTGGCGTAACCATAGCTGTCAAAGGACAATCAGTCGGAACTGTCACCGATTTAAGCGGTAATTTTTCACTGGTAGTTAGTGAGCCAAATGTTTTAGTTGTTTCTTATATAGGTTATAAACGACAGTTTATTGACTATACAGGTCAGTTGTCATTAAATATCAAGATGGAGTCTGATGCTGAGAAACTGGATGAAGTCGTAGTAGTTGGTTACGGAACTCAAAAAGTGAGAAATATTACCGGAGCCATCTCTACTGTAGATATGAATAAAATGCAGGAATTACCGGTAACCAACCTTTCTCAGGCCCTTTCGGGTCAAATCCCGGGCTTGTCAGTATCTACCGGTAGCAGTCGTCCCGGTGCAACAGACGCAGCATTAAAAATCAGACAAACCTTTGGTTTTTCCAAAGATGGAAGTAATTCTAATCCTTTGATTGTAATAGATGATGTGATTCAGGTAGACCCTGCAACCAACCTTTCTTCTATGGAACAATTCAACCGGTTGGATCCTTCGGAAGTGGAGAGCATTACCGTATTGCGCGATGCGAGTGCTGCCATTTATGGTTCCAGAGCGGCTCAGGGTGCTATTATTGTAAAAACCAAACGTGGTAAAGAAGGTGGAGTGAAGGTATCCTATTCAGGTAAATTCGAATGGAATGATGCTGTGAGCCACATCAAAACAATGAATACCTATGATAATGGCCGGTTTACAAATACTATTTTGGGCCTTGATGGTAAGACAGGAAACAGCCTTTTTTCGACCAGTGAATTAGAGCAGATGAAATCGCTCAATTACAACTGGCTGGATAAAGCGTGGTCGGGTGCAGGAGCTATGCAACATTCTATCAATGTAAATGGTGGTGACAAAAAGGCTACCTATTTTGCAGGTGCATCTTATTACGATCAGGGTGCTAACCTGGGTACACAGGACTACAAACGGTATAATTTTCGGGCTGGAACGGATGTGAAAATCACGAACAGTTTGAAATTGAGTGCTACTGTTACTGCCAATAATTCGAGACAGGAAAAATCGTATACCAAGGTAGTCAGCGGTTTTAATGATGGTAGTTTTGGCTCTAAGGGAGGTGGTGAACAGGCCGATTATATGTACCTGCTTCATACGCCTACTTATATTCCATACAGCACAACTATTAACGGAGAAGAACAATGGGTGTCACCCGCTTTGGGTCCTCATGCTGCAGCCACTTCCCAAAATGTGAATAACCAAATAGCTGGTTGGAACTACTTTGGATTAGTGAATAGCGGTTCTAAATCGGTGAATGATAATTTTAATTATGGAGCTAATTTTGCGTTACAATATGATATTCCTCATGTAAAAGGTTTATCCGTTAAGGCAACTTACTCCTTAAATCGTTCTTCAACTACTTCTGAACAAAGTCAATTGCCTTATACGCTTGCACTTGCAACGAACACCGGCGATGCCGATTCACATCTGTACGGAGATGCAACGAAGTGGAGTGTAAATGAAAATAATAAAGCTGCTCGTGTGCTTTATGATGCTACGACAAGTAGATCGGAGCAAGCCAATATCTATATTAATTATAATCGAACTTTTGGTTTGCATGATATTTCAGCCATGGCATCGGTAGAGCGTGCCGAAAATTCTAATGTATTTGAACGTCTGTATTTCGAAAATACAACTTCATCATACAATGGTGCAAGTAGCTCGGCCGGTACGCTGATACCTGGTAACAGTGTTATGAATCGCGCCGAAAGTGGATCTTTATCCTATTTAGGACGCGTAAGCTATAACTATGCAGGCAAATATCTGGCACAGTTTATTATGCGTGCCGATGCTTCTACCAAATTTGCTCCTGAAAATTATTGGGGATTATTTCCTACCATATCTGCCGGTTGGGTAGCCTCTGAAGAAACCTGGTTTAAAGATAATATAAACTGGATAGACTTCCTGAAGGTTCGTGCCTCTGTAGGAAGAACGGGTAATGATAATATCAAACCCTGGAAATGGAAACAACTTTATTCCTGGACAGCCGACAAAGGTATGGGCTTTGGTACCAACGGAGGTACTCTGGTATCCGGTATTTCTCCTGACGCAACTCCAAACAGAGATGTTCATTGGGCCGTAGATACGAAATTTAATCTTGGATTAGATATGAATGTTCTTGAAAATCGGTTGTCTTTTGGCTTGGATGGTTATTTTGACAGAAACACAGGGAATTTGACAGATATGTCGGGTTTGGTTGGCGTGCCTATTTCTATAGGAGGTGCTTATGCCGAACAAAATTTTAATGCTTTGGATGCCTGGGGAACTGAACTTTCAATAACCTGGAGAGATAAAATTGGCGAAGTAAAATACTCAGTTGGTGTAAACACCAGTTTGAACTGGAATAAGGTGAAAAAATATCCTGTAACAGGTAATGCTTTTGCATCCGATAATCCTATACGAATTGGCGGTTCTTTAATACAACCGGTTTGGGGATTTCAAACATGGAAAGGTACCGAAGGCGGAGATGGTTTAATGCGTACCGATGCTGATATAGATGCTTACTGGAATTATTTGACTAACCTGGCTACGGCTGCCGGTACCACACCCTCTTATCTTGATATTACTGATAAAACACTAATTTTAAAGGGAATGCTTGCTTATCAGGATTTAGGAGGCGATTTACAGGAAGATGGAACAACCGGTGCACCCAATGGTCAGGTAAAAGACAATGGTGAAGATTTAGGTAAATTACTGAAGAAAGATATAACTTATGGTATCTCTACCAATCTTAATTTAAGCTGGAAAAGCTTTAGCTGGTCAGCCCAATTATCTACCACCTGGGGTGGATATGCATCCATTGACAGAATTGGACAAAAAATGGGTAAATCCAATAATATCTGGGCACATGAATCATTCTGGAATGATATGTACGATGCTGAAACCAATGTAAACGGTAAATATGCTAATATATTTAATTATGGTGACAAGAACAATATGGTTTCAGACTATTGGCAGGTTTCGTCATTTAGATGTTATGTGAAGAATATGAATTTTGCCTATTCTCTGCCTAAATCACTGGTTGCTAAGGCTGGTATTGAAAGTGCTAAACTTAGTTTGAGTGGTAATAACCTGTGGGATCTGTTTAACCCATATCCAAATCATTACCGGAATATGTACGATGATTCCAGCACCAGCTATCCTACTTTAAGGACTTGGGCGCTGGGTGTTAACCTTACATTTTAATCAGAATTGTATAAAAATATAAATGCTTAGATCATGAATAAAAAAATATTATTGAGCATGATTTCATTACTCGCTGTTCTTATAACCAGCTGTAGTGATGAATTTCTCCAGGATAAGAAGAGTTACGATAAATACGAAGAGAGTCTGTTTACTAACGAACAACAGACCGGTTGGTATATTGATCGTGTGTATAACGATTTCTTTTCCGGCTATAAATCTCCTGTTCAGACTTTAGTGGGAAGCTATTCGGACGAAAAAACCAAATTGACAGAAGAGATGGGTGGAATTTCAAACTGGGTCAATCCCCAGATGAACATTACAGGATCTGATAAAACTTCCGGCTATTATGGTAATCCACTGGGAGCAACGGCTGGTAACTATCCTTATACAAGGATACGCAACTGTAACTTATTGATAGAAAAGGTTGATTCGATAGGTAAAGATCTTTCACCTACTTTTCGCAATACTTCCAAAGGACAAATGTATTTTCTTCGGGCATTACAGTACTTCGATTTATTCAGAACGTATGGTGGTGTTCCCATCATAACAACAGTGCAAGTGGCTTCTGATGTTGATGTGACTGTTAAGGTTCCAAGAGCTACCAATGATCAAATGTTGGTTCAGATAGTAAAAGACTTAGACTCTGCGGCGGTGTTGTTACCGATTAAGTGGGCAAGTGTATCAACCGATTATGGACGCATGACCAGTGCTGCTGCTTTGGCAGTAAAAAGCCGGGTTATGTTGACCTTTGCCAGTCCGTTGTTTAATAAAGACTGGGATAATTCATCAAATCAACGCTGGTTGGATGCCTTGAAAGCAGGAACCGATGCCGAAACAAAATTGACTGAAGCCGGTTACGGTTTAGTTGGTACTAGCGCTAAAGACTGGGCCGATATGTTCCTGGTAGATAATAGCTTCTCTAAGGAAGCCATTATGGTTCGCTTATGTTCTCCGGGAAATACCCTTTCTGATAATAATAGCTGGGAAAAAAGTATGCGTGTAACCAGTCAGAGTGGTGGTAGTGGTGTCTCTGCGCCAAAGGAGATGATCGATTTATTCCCCATGGCCGATGGTTCTCGTCCTGTGGTAGCTAACGGATATGATGATACTAAATTCTTTTTAAACCGTGATCCACGTTTTTACAGGACATTTGCTTTCTCCGGGTGTAAATGGGGCACGAAGCAAAATCCAAACTCAACGATCTGGTTGTACCGATTTATTACAAAAGTTAGTCCGAAAATCGCTTTAGGTTACCCGGATACAAAAGCAAATAAAACAGGAAGTCCGGTTGTGGTTCGGAAAATGTCCAACCCCAATGCCGATGAAACCAGTGCATTTGCTTATTCGGGTACTGATATTTTCGAATATCGTTATGCTGAATTAATTTTGAATATTGCCGAATGTTATGCAGCAACTAACCAACTTGATTTATGCTCTGAATATCTGGGTAAAATCCGTGCCCGTGTGGGAATTGAAAAAGGTATCAATAATTATGGTTTAGGCACATTTGCCGATAAATATGCTGCATTAGCAGCCTGTCTTTACGAACGTCAGGTGGAACTTGCTTACGAAGGCAAACGTTTCTGGGATGTTCAGCGTTGGATGCTTTACAATGACGATTCAGCTACCGGAAATAATACCTGCGCCCTGCTTGGGCTGACTCCTATTAATGGAACCTGTCGTACCGGTGGCTACTGGCAAGGGATCAATACGTCAAGTACAGATCCAATTCCTGCAGCAGCGAAAGCTGCAATTGTAATTGATCCGGATGCTTCTGATTTCAACGCTCAATTAACTGCCTTGTCTGATCTGTTCAGTGCTTACCTGATCAGAACAGAGGGAATAGAAAAAATTGATATTGCTATGGATAATTTAAATTTGCTTCCTGTGAAGATTGAATTTAAACAAAACTATTATATTTTCGGATTGAATAAAAACACTTTGTCTACCAACCCCTGGTTATTACAAACTAAAGGCTGGGAAGATATTTATGGTACATTGGGTACTTTCGATTATCAAGAGTAAAATGACCTTTTAAATGAAGAATGTGAAAATAATAGTTTAGGTAATTGTTTTTAAAAAAGAGAAAAAGGAGACTTTGGCTTTAATGCCGGAGTTTCCTTTCTTCATTTTGTGTAACAGGTCTTTGCCCAATCATTAGCAAGCCGAAACAGGTTGTATTTGAAAATATTTGTTTTATATCGGCTCATTACATTATATTTTTGTTGTTATTGGTTGGGTAATTTGCGGATATAAGATTTTTCAATTTTCTATGAAGATTATTTTTTTTTCCATTAAAAAGATATAAAACCAATTAAAACAAGTATTTTTGCCTATTAATGTAGCGTAGTTCAACATGCAACTGCCTTCTCATGATCTTCTTATTAGATTACAAGAATAGCATTGAATATAATTTTTGCATTTCTTTGCAAAATAAAGACTTGGCAATTGCTTTTTTTCGGTTTGCCCGATAGACGATTGCCTGGTTATGCCTGTGGGGATGAGAGAATAAGAGTAGCCTCTGGCTATACTAACGGAATGTACAGGCACTTCGTCCAAAGAATTCATAAAAAAATGACACAAGGAAGCTCAAATTGATATAAAAATTTGAACCCAAACCCAAACTACTATCAGGGATAGAAGCTAAATTAAATTTCCCCTGCGAAATTTTTTTTGTGTAAATACATAAACCGACAGACGGTTATGATGCCGTCGCATGATTAGACTAATTGCCGTGAATTGTTGATCACCTGTATGAAGATTGAAAGTATTAATTTTTAAAGAGTAAGATGAAAAGAGTAGTTGTTGATTTAAACACCATGGAAAAAATATCTCCGGCTTTTAGAGGGGCTCGGGGGCACTGGCTGGCAAAGAAAGCCATAAATCTGTTTGCAATAGATAAGGTAAATAAGGTTTACGAAAGTTCGTGCGATCACAGTGGTGCCGATTTTGCAGCCAGTTTACTAAATGATTTGGGTGTGTTTTATAAAGTCGGAGATGCCGATCGATTGAAGCATTTGCCTGAGGGTGCATTTATCACAATATCCAATCACCCTTATGGTGGTTTGGATGGTATTATGCTTATTGATTTGATGGCAGGCATTCGTCCCGATTATAAACTGATGGTAAACAGTGTCCTTTCGCTTATTGAAACTATGAGAGAAAATTTCATATCCGTCAAACCAGTGGGTAATAAAAAAAATGCGAATGTATCTAATGTCAGAGGTGTTCGCACGACTTTATCGCACCTCCAGGAAGGTCATCCTATGGGCTTCTTTCCTTCTGGAGCCGTTTCCAATTTCATAGTTAAAGATATGCGGTTGAAAGATCGCGAATGGCAGGAAAGTGTACTCCGGCTTATCCAGGGCGCAAAAGTGCCAATTGTACCCATTCGCTTTTTGGACAGGAACTCTACTTTCTTTTACTTTCTGGGTCTTATCAGTTGGAGAGTAAGATCGTTGAGAATGCCCTATGAAGTTTTCAATAAAGGTAAACAAAATCCCCGTATTGCAATAGGAAACATTTTGACACTAGAGGAACAGGAACAATTTGCTGACGTTAAGTCTTTTGGCAAGTATTTACGAAAATCCATCTATGAAATGCCAAAGCCGGCATCTTATACACCCCGAATTATTCCGAACCTTAAAGGAAAAAAGTAAAAATATTGGTAGAGGCTTAATAGATTTCTTTTCTGCTTAACCAATCTATTTTTTGCCCTATCTATTTATCGATATCCTGAAACTTTTTCCAAGTGACTAAGGTTTTTAGGCAGTTTTTAATATTCTGAAATTTTGTGCACGTCGCACTCGGCAAAATTCCTCTCCTCCTTCTGATATCAATCGGGATGGGGAGAGGATTTTTTTTTGTGTAGAACGTTCAGAATAAAAAATATGAATAATCAGTATCAATTCCTTTCAATTCATTTCATAGCAGCTTCAAATCCCGAATTTAGAGTGTTTCCTGAGCATTTGATCAAGCGTATAAAACGCCATTATATAAAAAATGTTATATGTTACAAAATATTAACCGAACTTAAAAACAAATAAAAAAACAAACTGTTATTAAAAATGATAAATAATAGTGAACCATTAAATTAGAGGCTAAAGGTACTTCGTTGATTTTTATTAAATAAAGAATAAATTTTTTACTCTTTCATTTTTCAATTGAACAATACTAAAAAAAAAATCATGAAAAAGAATCATTTGTTTCAAATTTTACTGACTGCATTTATAATTTTTGCAGGAAGTACTTCGTGTTCCAAAGAGAAGGAAAAGCCAGCTCCTCTCATCGACATGACATCGTTTTTTAAAAACGGAGAGAAAGATAACTTCCAAATTTCTCCGGATGGTAAATACTACTCTTATATTGCCAACTATAAAGAGATGTTTAATGTGTATGTTCAGAAAATTGGCGATAAGAATGCTGTACGAGTAACAAATGATACCGTGAGAAGCATTTGGAGATATTTTTGGAAGGGCAACCGGATTGTTTATTTGCAGGATGTTAAGGGTGATGAAAATTATCAGTTGTTTTCGGTGGCTGTTACCGGTGATAGTTTAAAGGCACTCACCCCATTTCCCGGTTATCGCACCGAAGTGTTGGATGTTCTGTATTTTATTCCGGGTAAAGAAAAGGATATAATGATATTGATTAATAAGCGGGATAAACAATATTTCGATCCTTATCTGATAAATATTGAAACGGGGAAACTAACCCTTATGTACGAGAACAAACAAAACTTTGATAGTTGGTATACCGATAACAACGGTGTGATAAGGATGGCTACAAAAACCGATGGGGTAAATGTAACTTATCTTTACCGGAGTTCCGAAAAAGCGGCTTTTACGGAACTGCTAACCACCTCGTTTAAAGAGTCATTTTATCCTCAATCGTTCGATGCCTTAAATAAAAATATTTATATAATGTCGAATATAGGAAGGGATAAAATTGCGTTGGTAGAATATGATCCAATCGCCAAAAAGGAAGTAAAAGAAATATATTCACAACCCGATTATGACTTGAGAGGTGCTTATTACGATAAAAAGAAAAAAATGATAGCCAATGTTTATTGGAGTGGCGAAAAAGATGAAGATTATTATTTTGATAAGCAGAAGGACTCAATTATCAGTAGCTTACAGAAGAAATTGAAAGGATATAAGATCTATTTTAAGAGTACCGATGATGCTATGAAACACGGTATTTTAGCTGTTTACAGTGACCAACTGCCACAGAAGTTTTATGTTTGCGATTTTGCAACGGGAGATGCAAAAGAAATAGCTAATCCATATCCATGGATTAATGAAAAAGACATGGCTCAAATGAAACCTATAACTTACCTTTCGAGAGATGGACTATCCATTCACGGCTACCTGACTTTGCCAAAAGGAATTGAAGCAAAGAACTTACCGGTTGTGATTAACCCGCACGGTGGTCCCTGGTATAGGGACGGCTGGCGATTCGATTCTGAAGTTCAGTTTTTGGCAAACAGAGGTTATGCTGTGTTGCAAATGAATTTCAGGGGAAGCACCGGTTATGGAAAAAAGTTTTGGGAAGCGTCTTTTAAACAATGGGGTAAGAAGATGCAGGACGATATTACCGATGGCGTAGAATATCTGATAAAAGAGAAGATAGCCGATCCGAAACGGATTGCAATATACGGAGGAAGTTACGGTGGATATGCTACCCTGGCAGGTGTAGCCTTTACACCCGAATTGTACGCTTGTGCTGTAGATTATGTGGGGGTGGCAAATCTATTCACGTTTATGAATACTATTCCACCTTATTGGAAACCATATTTAGACCAATTTTACGAGATGGTTGGTGACCCTGTGAAAGATAGTGCTTTGCTTGCTGCAGCTTCGCCGGTATTGCATGCCGATAAAATTAAAGCACCTCTTTTGATTGCTCAGGGTGCAAACGACCCCAGAGTGAATAAGGCCGAGAGCGATCAGATGGTTTCTGCTTTGAAAAAACGGGGTATTGATGTGGAGTATCTGGTGAAAAATGATGAAGGACATGGTTTTCTTAATCAGAATAACCAATATGATTTTTATGGTGCAATGGAAAAATTTCTGGAAAAACATATGAAAGCTAAAAATTAGTACCGGATATTACGGTTTACCAAGCTTTTCATAAATGATTGCATGTGTAATAGTTGGAAAAGGGGACAGCGGTTATATTAGTTGTTCAAACCGGGAAGCAACTGATGTATTAATACATCAGTTGCTTTGCTATTAAACTTTTTGTTATTGAGCAAAAAAAAGGTATTCTCATACCTTTATTTGTACTTCTTTGATCATTGAATATGAGTGTGAATTACACCAACAAAAAAACTCCTGCTATCTTTCGATAACAGAAGTTTATATTGTATTTAAAAAAACTAAATTTTAGTTTCTTGGAGTTGCTTCTTTAACAACCATTGCGCGACCGTCAAATTCAGCACCGTTTAATTCAGCGATAACTTTTGCAGCTGCAGCATCGTCAGCCATTTCTACAAAAGCGAATCCTTTAGATCTGCGTGTTTCGCGATCCTGGATGATTTTACAAGAATCAACTTGACCGTACTCTTCAATAGCCTCTTTAAGGTCATTTTCTCTAACATTGTAACTTAAGTTACCTACGTAAATGTTCATAATAATATAATAATAAATGAATGTGATACATGAAAAGTATAGAAACGAGAATATAACAAATTCTAATCGTAAACAAGAGTTGAAATAAACAAACGATAAAATATACTTTCTTTTCAGGTGCAAAGGAACTCATTTTTTTTGGACTGGGCAACTATTTAAATAAATATAATTGAAATATAGATACTTATCCTTATTTGTTAACACTTTGGCCATCACTACCCGAGCATGTTCTGCCTATACTTTAAATGCAAATAAGTTAATAAAAGGACTTTAACTATAGGCGTAGTATGCCTGACAGAGGAGGTTGGGTCAATTAGAATTTAACTTTATAACATTCGATTCTTAAGTTTCTTCTTTTAGGAAGCAAAATAAGGAAGGGGAAATGTTTGTTTTAATGAACTAAAAGTACTGTTGTACTAAAGAATCTTTTTTTTCGAATATGTTGAGAGATATCGAAAATTTTATTATAAAAGAGTGTATGGTTTCACTTATCTACTCTGCGATTCTCACTCTTAGATTCTTTTGAATATGGAAAGGTTTCGGTATGGGCATACGGTTAGAGATTACATAAAACAAAATAGAAATGAAGCCATTGGCTTCATTTCTATTTTGTTTTATGCGTTTTCGGAGATTAATCTCTCTTTTTCTTTAAATCGTCAAAATCAGTTTTAGGTGTTTCAGTTTTATACGACGGAACGTGTTTACTGTGTTTACCTGATTTGTCTTTCTTTGGCTGTTTGTTACCTGCTGCTCCCATTTTTTGAACCTCTCTTTTTTTTAATTTAATATATTATAAACTTTTATTGAGTCGTGTTCGGTTATGAATTATAGCTGGACTGCTCTGGTTTCTTTCATTAACAAAAAACGAGCCACTCTGCAAAATAAGCATTAAAAGTCAATAATAAAGCCATAATGGCGCAGTTCTGCCAAAGGTTTGTATATCGGGTTAGTTAGTTAGTTAGTTAGTTAGTTAGTTAGTCCCGTAAGCGGAAAATCGCAAGCTCCATTAATAAGTTCAGAAAACAAAAATGTAGACATGCAATTAACTCACATACTACCAGTATGATAAGTGCTTGTTGTGATTTATTGAATAGAGTTTATACAATTTTTTTTTGATCTTGAAAATAATCCCAATTGGTAAAATGAGTTTGTAGTGTCAATCAATGAAAAGAGTCTGCCAGAAGGCAGACTCTTTTCATTGATGAAATTTTGTTTTATAGTTTAGTCAGTTCTTCTGCAGCATTTTTTTGATCAATCACTTTTACATCATACAGAACTTGTATTTCGTATGGTTTGCCAATAATTGCATGATACAGATTTAGTACACCATCGTGTCCCATGGAATGAAAATCCTGTTTCATAGTAGCGCAATTCGGATTGTTTTTAATGTATTTCAGCAATGGTCTGGATACATCAAAAAATACCGAAATGCCTCCGTTTTTCATGAATTTCGACAGCTCGGGAATGCTATCAACACCTCCCAAAACCGGAACACCCCAAAGCATCTGAACGCCGTTGATGTTTTTGTTGCGGTTTAAATTATAAGTTACTAACTCTTCTCCGTAATCGGGCATTTCATACGAATAAAGTATTTGAGCAATTTTTCCCTTGTCAAATGCTGAACGAAATCCGGTTAATCTTTCCGACATGTTATCAGCGCTTGCCCCACCACTTAAAATAATAATTTGATTGGGTTCCTTTTTAGCATTTTTATATAAACTCATCATGGTCTCGGCACATATTTTACCGGCCTTTTTATTGTCAGTTCCCACATAGAAAATCCTGTCACTTTTGGGTGAATCCGAGTCAAATGTTCCCACTTTTATTCCGGCTTTAATGGCTTCGTTTATAGGACCTTTAAGCATGTCAGCGTCGTTGCAACTTATCAAAATCCCATCTACCTTGTAGCGGATCAAATTTTCAATCAGCTCTTTTTGTTTCTCTCCATCTACGGAAGTTGGAGCTTCCCAGGTTACCACAATTCCCAATTCTTTTGCTGTCTCGAATGCGCTTTTTTTGACCTGATCAAAGATTGCATTATCTACTTTCGGAATGATTGCTATGATCACCTCTTTCTTTCCCTGATCTTTTTGTTTGCATGAATTAAAAATTCCTGCAAATAGGCAAAACGCTGTAAGTAAAAGCCATTTCTTTTTCATGATGTCTATGTTTTAAAATTATGGAGTAATCGTATTGTTTCTACTGAACCATTCATTTACAGACTTTTGAGTAATTGGAAATCTAAAGACATTTTACATATTTTATATAATTCTAAAACAACTTCAAATAACATTTTGTTTTGTATAAACTTTATTTAATTGATCTATTTATTCCCGATAAATTTCAATTTGTTAAGTGAACAACATTTGCTTTCTTATATTGTTATCTGATTACTGCATGTACCTTCTGTGTAAATAGATATATAAATATTGAATACTATTTATTCATAAAGGATAAGGTCGGAAATGGAATTTGAAATATAATCTGATTATTAGACTGAAAGCTGTTTTTGACATTTGTTCTTGTAAGTTCAGGAGTAGCAATCCATATTACAGGCTGTTAAACTTGTCGTTTTAATTTCGGAAGAAAACATATAAATCCAGAAGCCGATATTATGAAAGAAGAACTAAATCTTACAATACCCGAGTGGGTATTTCTGCATGGAAATTCGCAGCTGGGTAATGCCCTTCAAAACAGAGTGATTTTGCAACATGTTCCAAGTTTCACCATTATGGAACTTATTGCGTTGGACGAAACTGTATTGGAAGTAAATTCAACGGTTAGGATAAAGGAATTTACCTGTAAAAATATTTATGGTTAAAACGAAAGGCACTTGTTGGTAGTATTTACTAGTCAGCTGGATGATTTTGAATTAGAGGCAATACTTGCAAAAGCGATAGAGTTTTACAAACAATTTATGAATTGGGAGGATAATAGTTTGATTATTGAAGAAACATCAAAAGATAATTAATGTAACGAATAGTCTCTCAGATTGTTTGACTTGTTGAAAAGGTATTTCCACCTTCATGTATTCTAAGCATTTGACATGCAATAGTTGCATATATCAGAAAAACTTGTAGTACATTTGTAGGTACTAACGAATGTAGAGAAAACGTTATTAATGCCGGTTTCCGTGTTTCTATCTTCTCCCTTTTTTTTAAAATTCGAATTAAAAGGTTGATAATTGTATTCTCCGATTCCTGGTTAATGAGCATTGATAGGACTTTGTCTCATCCTTAAAAAACGAAAAGAATGAATAGTAAAATTTTCCTAATTGGTATAATTGTTTTTGGGGTAGTTTTTATCAGTTGTAAACCAGCAGATAAACGCAATGTGAATAATATAGAAACTACCAAAGAGATTACTTTAAATGATAGTGATGCAGAAAAACCAGTCGCAAATACCCCTGCTCAGATCTATGCAAAACCCGAAGTACCGGTTCTTTGTTATCACCGCATATCTGATGGTAATAAAAGCGATTATACGGTTAGCCCGGCTACTTTTGAAGCACATATGAAAATACTGGCTGATAGTGGTTACCACTCTGTTTTACCAGCGCAACTTTATGATTATCTGGTTTATAATAAGACTTTACCCGAAAAGCCATTTATGATTACCTTTGATGATTCGAGATTGGAACATACACTGATTGCCGCTCCGGTAATGGAAAAGTACGGATTCAGAGGTGCATTTTTTATCATGACCATTACGTATAATAAGAAAAATTATATGACAACCGAACAAATAGCCGGGTTAGTAAAGGCAGGCCATGTTGTTGGGCTTCATAGCTGGGATCATACCATGGTTACTAAATATAAAGAAGCGGCAGATTGGCAAAAACAGGTAACGGAACCGAAAGAAAAGTTGGAAAAAATAGTGGGCAGAGCTGTTGAATACTGGGCTTACCCGAATGGAGTTTATGATCACAAGGGTGCTGAGGAACTAAGCAAATATTTTAAAATTTCGTTTACGCTATCTTCAAAACGCGATTCTATCCTTCCACTACAAACAGTACGAAGAATGATAGTGCCGGAATGGACGCCTAAAGGAATGTTGAAATCGATGAACCGAACTTTCAACTCGCATTTGTAAATAAAAGTTAAGTTATATCTATGTTGAGTAGCAGCGTTTTTGAATGATTCAACTTCACTTGTCACAACATATAGAAAAATTGCCGCATCACTTTGACTTGCTCTAAATAATTACTAGAATGAAAAATATGGAAGAAATACAGAAATTGTCGGTGTTGCATTGCGTTTATCAAGAGATTGCCTCGGCCGATGGTAGTATAGTGGAAGAACGGGATTTGGCTGCCATCAATTATGCTTTATCTGAATTGGACTTAAGTTCTCTCTATTCCTGGGATATGGCATTGCAAATGAATCCTCACGATTGCTTTTCCCATGCTTCTGGCTTATGTGATAATGATAAAAAACTGGTTCGTAATATGTTGCTGAAAGTTACTCAAATGGGTGGAAATACTGACTCCAGAATGATTTGTGCCAAACATATTTTGCAATTTGCAAAATGCTAAAATATTCATATGTTGTCTTTTTTTGATTTTTTCTCAATTTGGAAAAGACATTATTTTATTACTTTTTTTATTGATTTGATTCTCCGAATTTCACATGCGTTAAACCAGGTTAATTATGTTTGAAGATGACAATAAATTAAGGGTAGAAAATTTGCCAATTTACCAAAAAGGCAAGGAAATTATGGAAGTGGTGCAACAAATAGCAGAGCTGATTCCGGATGAGAATAAAGAACTTCAGTATGTCAAAGGATTTATACTGGAGGACGCCAGGATGTTAATTGCTAAACTAGTGAATGCGGAGGCAGGAGATTTATATGATATACGGATGGAAAATGCTGCCGTTATCCGCAAAGCTGCCTGCAGTTTAATGCTGCAGAATCACTCGCTGGAAATGTTCGGCTTTGAGCATGTAGCATATTATTCCATTGTCCGAAAACTAATTGAAGAGTACCGCCTGCTTTTTATCGATTGGGTAGCTGGTTTCGATAAATGGAATTACTGTATCGATCGTTGGGGTCTGTTTAATCCGCCTGGAGTTGGCCCCTTCGATAGAGAGACAAACTACGGATCAGATATTGATGAGGATTTTGAAGACCTTTTCAAGGGGGATGACGGGGACGATGAAGGGTGATGCCAAAATGATTAAGACGCTAAAAACATCCAAAATAGTTGGTATATATTGATAGTAATTGAAAAAAAACCAGTTGTCGTTTTGTAGGTATATTTAATATATCCTGTTAACTCTTACGCCTGTTCTTCTTGCAATTTGAAATAAAAGAGTACTTTTGTATTGTAGTTCCTTATTTGAAATGGTGGAAGGACTAAAGGTTGAAAAATTTCAATTATCAATTATCAATTATCAATTGTTTATGAGTGTTGTAGAAAAAATAAGAAGTGCCGAGTCGACGGCATTCTCGTTCGAGTTATTACCTCCGTTGAAAGGGAATGGAATTGATTCGGTGTACAGAACCATCGATACCCTGCGCGAGTTTGATCCTAAATATATCAATATCACCACTCATCGTAGTGAGTTGGTATTCAAGGAAACTGCTCATGGATTATTCGAGCAGGTTGCCGAACGACATCGCCCCGGAACGGTAGCTATTGCAGCAGTCATTCAGAATAAATATAAAATAGCTGTGGTGCCGCACATTATTTGCAGCGGATTTACCAAAGAGGAAACAGAATATGCACTCATCGATCTTCAATTTCTGGGAATAACCGATGTGCTTCTTTTGCGGGGCGACAAAGCCAAACACGAGTCCGTATTTTCACCCTCAGGGCATAAAAATGCAACAGGACTGCAGGAGCAGGTAAACAATTTCAATAAAGGCTTGTTTTTAGATGGATCGAAAATGAAATTTCCGGTCATTCCATTTTCGTATGGGATGGCTTGTTACCCCGAGAAACACGAGGAAGCACCAAACATGGACTCTGACCTGTTTTATGCCAAACAAAAAGTGGATGCCGGGGCAGAATATCTGGTAACTCAAATGTTTTTCAACAACCAGAAATATTATGATTTTGTGGATAAATGTCGTGCCAATGGAATTGACGTTCCTATTATACCGGGTATAAAACCTATCACACTGAGAAATCAATTAACAGTTTTACCAAAAATTTTCCGAACTGATATTCCGGAAGATTTTGCTGTTGAACTACGCAAATGTAAAACAGATGCTGATGCCGTGGAAGTGGGAGTGGAGTGGTGTACCCGTCAGGCTCAGGATTTGAAAGCTCATGGCGTACCAAGTATCCATTTCTACAGTATGATGGCTACTCAAAGTGTGAAAAGAGTGGCTAAAGAAGTGTTCTGACCTGCTTTGCCCAAAGAATTGGAAAAGTAGTGTTTTTTTTTAGAATTAATTATTAATACAAAGTAGTAAATTTTCCCCTTGGTGGGATAAAGGAGATTTTAATATGGGATTTATATTTTCCTTTTTGTTTTTTATTCTTGTTATCGGCTTAGTAATTCTATTTGCTGTGGTGGGATTCTTACGTTCTATTTTCGGTTTCGGAAAGCGAAAAGATCCATTACAAGATCAACATTCTCAGCCTTTTGAAAAGCCTGCTGATAAGGGTAAAATATTCAATGAAAAAGAGGGTGAGTATGTCGATTATGAAGAGGTGGAGTGAAATTGGTTAATTGGTCAATTAGTTAATTAGTGGTTTCACTGATTAAGCATGCTCATTTGGTTGATTTGATAATAAGTTTACATGTAAATAAGGAAGAAAAAAATACTTACTATCAATCTTTCGATAGCTATTGGTGAGACTATTAACCAAATAACCAAATAACCAAATAACTAAAAGACCATTTGACCAATTAACTAAATAACAAACTGCACTTCCTTGAAGTAAAACCTGCGTTTTTCTCCACCTTCCGTTTCTAATTCCAGTTGACCATCGGGATGAATCGTATGAATGCGGGCCTGAAAAGTTTCTTCGGGTGTTTGGAAACTATGCAATCCGTCCTTTCTAAATAATCCTTTTGCATATTTCGTACGAATTTCTTCTTGATCCATACGAAAGTATAATTCCATTATTTGCTTGTGAATGTTATTCAGCAGGCGTTTCCTGTCGAGTCGTTTCCCTGTAATCAGACGCAATGAAACCGGATTGGGTGCATTGCTGATAAATTTGCTTTGATTTACATTTAATCCTATTCCTATTACTACTGAATTGATTTGTCCACCCTGCAATGAGTTTTCTATCAGAATTCCTGCCAGTTTCCTGTCGTTCCAATAAATATCATTCGGCCACTTCACGGTGATACCATCGGTGTATTCGTCCAATGCCTTTTTGATTCCTACACTCACCAATTGTGAAATGATAAACTGTTGCTCTACAGGTAGCTTATGGGGATAAAGCAGCAGGCTGAAAAGCAGGTTTTTCCCGGCTTCCGATTCCCATGAGTTTCCCTGTTGTCCTTTTCCTGCCATCTGAAAGTTGGTACTTAGCACGAAACCTTCAGGTAAGTTGCTTTCCCGGATCATTTTCCACATCAAGGCATTCGTTGAAGGTGTTTCTTTAATGAAAAAATTATTTTTCATGGGAAATTATTTCTTTGTTATTGCTAATAAAAATTCCTCTATTTTTTTTGTAACGGCTTTTGTGCTTCCGGCGGCATTATTTACCATAATTGCAAAAACGTAGCTTTTTCCCTTCAAATCTATATAACCGGCATAACATTTTACGCGCGAAATGGTTCCACTTTTGGCGCGAACTTTCCCTTGCAAAGGTGTTCTTTCCAGAAATGAAGAGAGTGTACCACTTTCGCCCGACACGGGAAGTGAGTTTAAAAAGGCTGTTTGGTTCGTACTTTTGGTTCGCATGTAGGTAAGTATATCTACAAAAAACTGAGCAGATACCGCATCTACCGGTGAAAGTCCGGATCCATCGAACATAAATAGTTGTTCAACCGGAAGACCTTTCGATTTCCAGAATGATTTAATTACTTGTACTGCCCCGTCAGAGGTGGCAACCGGCTTGTTTTGCAAAGCCAGATACCTGAAAATCTGTTCGGCATAATGGTTATTGCTTTTTACATTGGTCTCTTTTACTATTTCACTCAGTGGGGGAGAATTTTGGGTATAAATTATTCTACGCTTATTTGTTGGGGCTACTTTGTCAGTTGGTGTTTCCCATATGGAGATACCACTTTTCACTAACTTTTCATGTAAATGATGAGCCAACAGCAATCCGGGATTCGGGATGTCGCCTTTAATGGTAAAAGTACTACGGTTAGCGGGGATTTCACCGGTTATACTGCGTATATTTGAGTGAGGTGCACCAGAAAAATAGGCGCTATCGAACGAAATGTTTGTACTAAGTAAGAAATTATCAAATGTAAGTGCAGGTATTTCGGGAATGGTTCTGAGTATTTCGGGAGTTGAACCCACTTTCCCCGATCGCAACACCAGCCCATAGGTATTATCCAGATATGAAATACCATAGGATCCGGCAGCATAATAATTGCCTATATCTTCCCAGGTCCATCTGGGGTTTATTCCTTCGCTATCATATAAACCTGAATCTGCAATAATTCTTCCTTTAATTTTTCGGATACCTGCTTGTTTTACTGCAGCTGCCCATTTCGTCAGAAAATCAGCGTCGCCTATGTGCGACGATCCTAGTGTTGGATCACCACCTCCGCGAATAAACAAATTACCAAATAGCACACTGTCACCATTTACTTTTCCGTCAATTTCCAATGTGGTTTGAAAGTGAAAGTCAGGCCCAAGTAACTCCAATGCCGTGGTGGTGGTTACTACTTTCATAGTTGAAGCTGGAATTGTACTGCATTTAGGTCGGAACTGATAAAGGGTTTCATTGGTTTTTAAATCATTGACCAATAAACTAATATTCGCATTCTCCAAAATCTGATTTTTTACAAAATCATCCACGGGGTTTTTGGCAACCAGTTGAATAGTAAGCAGAAAAAATGGAATTATAATAGATATTTTTTTCATATTTAATTGTACTTTAAAACCATAAGTAAATAAAGATAGTCTGCATATTTGCTTACGTTCCATTAATAAAATCAGTATACAGGGATAAACAAATCTTTAAATAATTAGTTATATATTTTAGAACGATTTTTTGAATTTCAAGCTTATAATTTTAAAATAAACTGAAAGCTTAAGCTGCAATATTGCTTTGTCTACAAAAGTAAAAAGAAAATGTGTACTTGCAGGTTTTAAGATGATAAAAATAAAAAAATACACACATTTACAGAGATAACAAATTAAATTCTTTAGGATAAGAAAAAAATTTAAGTAGTATGAAGAGGTCTGTTATCAATGTATTGTCTATCCTTTCATCTTTGTTTGTGTTTCTGTCGTGTACTGCCCACGAACCGTGTAAATGGGAAAAATCCGGTTTGATATTTAAGTTAACTGCTTACTCTCAAACTAATCAGAAAGATACGGTTGTGTTTTTAGGTAGCGACATTCACTGGTTCAATGAAAGTACAGGAGAACTCCGGTTTGTGGATTCATTGACAATTAATAAAATTAAATCTTCTCACCAGATTAAGTTTTACCTGGGAAATGATTCTTTATTTACCGCAAAAGTAGCTTTGGATATTATGTCAGTTATTATCAACGATTTGGTAATACATATAAATTCCCACGATGGGCTGGTTTATCTGGAAGAAGGTTACCCGATGTGGATTGATAATCTGGGTGATACCACCTTACGTGCCCAGAATAAAACGAACCGAGCGATGGCCTGGAGTCGGTTTATTGAACAACTAAAAAAGGAAGGAAGATATAGAAGTTTATAGTTTATAGTTCGAAAAGTTCAAAAAGTCCCGAAATCCCGAAATCCCCGATAACTATCGGGGGGACAGGATCTGCACTTCGTTCCGATTTAAAAAGTTCGAAAAGTTCCGTGTTCCTGATTATCATTTACTCAACTGTTATCAATCTAAAGAAAAAAAAGCTGCACCCAATAAAGGATGCAGCTTTTTTTTTTCTTAAGTCCCCTTTGGGGATTTAGGGGTCTTTTTATTTTTCTTCGCGTGGAGGACGTGGCATCAACGCTTTGCGGGATAATTTGAATTTTCCTGTTTTTGGATCTACATCCAACAGTTTAACGTCAATCATATCGCCTTCTTTGATACCCGATTCATCCATGGTTTCGATGCGTTTCCAGTCGATTTCAGAAATGTGCAACAAACCTTCTTTACCAGGCATAAATTCAACGAATGCACCGTAAGGCATTACTGATTTTACTTTGGATGGATAAGTTTCGCCCACTTCAGGAATAGCTACAATGCCTTTAATTTTGTAAATGGCAGCATCAATGGCAGCTTTGTTATTAGCTGCTATTTCTACACGACCCTGATCAGCGATTTCTTCAATGGTAATAGAAGCACCTGTTTCAGCTTGCATGTTTTGGATAATTTTTCCTCCAGGTCCTATGATAGAACCAATCATTTCTTTCGGAATGAACATCACCACAATACGGGGTGCATTTGGTTTCATATCGGTACGTGGTTCGGCCATGGTTTCATGGATTTTACCTAAAATATGCATACGACCTACTTTGGCTTGTTTCAAGGCTGTTTCCAGAATTTCGTACGAAAGTCCGTCAACCTTGATATCCATTTGAGTTGCAGTGATACCATCTTTGGTCCCTGTTACCTTGAAGTCCATATCACCCAGGTGATCTTCGTCACCCAAAATATCAGACAGTACAGCAAAGTTTTTTCCTTTATTTTCAGAAATCAATCCCATGGCAATACCCGAAACTGGTTTCTTAATTTCTACACCTGCATCCATAAGCGCCAATGTTCCGGCACAAACTGTAGCCATAGACGATGAACCGTTAGATTCCAAAATGTCGGAAACAACACGGATTACATAAGGATAATCATCAGGAATCATGGTTTTCAGTGCACGTAAGGCCAGGTTACCATGACCTACTTCGCGACGTCCAACACCACGTGAAGCGCGGGCTTCGCCGGTTGAGAACGGTGGAAAGTTATAATGCAACAAGAAACGGGTTCTTCCTTTTGTAAGGGCTTCGTCCACAATTTTTTCGTCCATCTTGGTTCCCAGAGTTACCGATGTAAGCGATTGTGTTTCACCACGTGTAAAGAGAGCCGATCCGTGTGCACCAGGCAAACAATCCACTTCCGACCAGATGTGGCGGATTTCGGTGGTTTTACGTCCATCGAGGCGTTTACCTTCGTCCAGAATAGAACGACGCATGGCTTCTTTTTCTACTTCGTGATAATATTTGCTGACAAGAGCACCTTTGGCCTGAGCCACTTCAGGTTCTAAAGCCGCAAGATATTCAACTTTTACTGCATCGAAGTTTTCACTGCGTGCATGTTTGTCGGGGTTACAGGCTGTAGCCACTTTGTATACTTTGTCATAAGTTTTAGCCCAAACATCTTTTTTAAGATCTTCGTCTTTATCTTCGTGACAATAAGTGCGTTTTACTGTTTTGCCAACGGCTTCCATCAATTCCAATTGTACCTGACAATGAACTTTGATAGCTTCGTGTGCAACTTTAATGGCTTCGAGTAAATCTTCTTCGCCAACTTCTTTCATTTCGCCTTCCACCATCATGATGTTCTCCAGGGTGGCAGCAACCATGATATCCATATCGGCACTTTCCAATTGAATGAAAGTAGGATTAACTACGAATTTACCGTCGATACGTGCAACACGTACTTCAGAAATAGGACCGTTGAAAGGTATGTCTGAAACGGCAAGAGCAGCCGAAGCAGCAAGACCGGCCAACGCATCAGGGATGTCTATTCCATCAGAAGAATAGAGCATAACAGTTACGAAAGTCTCAGCATGAAAATCATCTGGAAACAGAGGGCGCAATGCGCGATCGACCAAACGAGATACCAGGATTTCATAATCCGATGCACGACCTTCGCGACGAAGGAAACCTCCGGGGAAACGACCAAATGCCGAGAATTTTTCTTTGTAATCCACAGAAAGCGGCATAAAATCCGTTCCGGGGGTTGCATCTTTAGCCGAACATACAGTGGCTAAAAGCATGGTGTTACCCATGCGTACCATCACAGCTCCATCGGCTTGTTTAGCCAATTTTCCTGTTTCGATGGTAATTTCACGTCCATCGCCCAGTGCGATGGTTTTTGTAACTACATTCATAAAATTACATTTATTTTTTTAAACTTCTAATTTCGGGCGTAAATATACGGTTTTATTTGCGAAATTCGTGAAGTAGGTGAGTAAATTAGTGATTTTTTGGGGATTGGTGGGATGAATTCCTTAACGCCATATTTCTGTTATTGCTCTCGGGTGCAAGCATACTGAGGGCTTAGTGACCTTACATCGTTGGATGAATGTTGACGACCATCTTTTTTCAATATCCTATAATTTGTAATTCCAACCTAAACCGCCATACAATATACCCTTGGGATTAGCCTGTTGCACATCCTGATCGTAGCGAACCAGAAATGACATTGACGTCCGGATATTGATACGATATTTTGCACCCAAGGTAAAGCGGTATCCATCCATGAAAAAGCCATGAACGCTATTCAACGGACAAAAAATTTCGCTGGAAATAAATGGTTTAACTGGTGATCCAAAGATCTTATAAGCGCATTCCAGTTTGTTTCGCCATACATATTTAGGATTGAACTTATAATCACCTCTTTTTTCATCCCGCCAGGTAGACTGTCCGCGTGTGCGAAATTCAAATTCAAAGGCGTCAATATCATATTTAGCTGATAGTGAAAAAGATGATCTTTGTCTGAATTCAAAGATCTCATTTTGCCTTTGATGAATGAAATCATAATCAAGAGAGGCTTTCATTGCTTTTCTGAAAAATGAGTAGTCTACTGCTATCGAAGTGAGTGAACGATCGTAGGTAGTTAAGCGTTTATTGAAACGGAGTTCCTGCTCCATTTTTACGCTCCAAATCCGTCCAAAATCTTTTGATAATGAAAAAGAACCGATAGCTCCAATATCTTTGGTTTGCCCTTGCACAAGGCAAGGCGCAATCCATGCAATGGAAACAAGCATTAATATTGAAATGACTTTTTCCATTAAATAAATTGGCTCAATTTAGTTACCGAATCGATGGAATTGGGTTCATTGCCCTCGGGGCGATATGAAATTTTCAAGAATGCCACATCGCGTAAAAAATCAATATGTCCTACTTCAATCTTCAATATGGTTAATCCAGTCCTTTTTTCGAGGTCACCTTTCAACTCGGCCGATTTCTCCGGTTTTATTAAATCGATTTTTTCGTAAAGTACTATTTTTGAAGAAATTTGTTTTACCAGAATTGTACTTTCCAGCAGGGCTATGGTGCCGATAAACAGCAGATTTGTTGCCAGCATAGCCGTGTAACTCATGGTCATTGCCAGTCCGTTTATAACCGATATGCCAATTATAACAAATAAATAGGTCATTTCGCGAATTGAAACTTGTTCGGTACGATAACGAATGATTCCAAATATTGCGAACAGCCCCAATCCCATTCCAATTTGCAGTTTGACCGAGTTAAGCAGGAAAATAAGTAAAAAAATAGTTACAGAAAAGAGTGTGAAGGTAAAAATAAAATCTCTGCGACCGCTTTTTCGGTAATAAAAATATCGGATTATAATCCAACAAATCAACATATTAAAACCAAAACGCAGGAATAGTTGAATTAAAGCATCCGAATCAAATAAAGGTATGCCCATAAATGAGGGTCCTGAAATCATATTGTCTCCGTATTGTTCAGCTATAGAAGGATCATATTCGGGAAAATCAGATTGTATCATAATTTTTTTCTGAGATTTTATTAATAATTCGAAGTTTATTTTTAAAACGGTTGCTTTTTAATCCTGGATTTACCATTACCATTCCCAGGCAATATTTACTTATACTTCCGGGCGTTATACTTAGGTCGTTCATAAACGTTTTGAAAGCCGACCGACAAGCTCCGTCTTGCTTCATTTCAATAATGACCAATCCCGGAACGCTTTTACAAATACCATCTGTTAAATTAAGGTAGGTTAGGCTAGTGTCTAAGGTTATTCTCTCTGTTAAATCGTTGTCCACTAATGTTATACGTTGAAATGAATTTTTTAGCAGAGGTTTTAGTGTCAATGGTAAAAAAGGCGTTTTGGTAGTTACAAAAAGTTGTTCCTTTTCGTTTAATAGCATCGATTCAAACTGTGTCGATGGTATTCCTATCCTCTTCTTTGAGGTTCTCCCTTTGTTGTTCTTCGACTTTATTTCCAGAAAGGAGATACCTGAATCTATGTAGGACCGCATTCGGATTTTGTACCGGTTGAGTTTCCTGTTGTGATGCATCATGTACATTTCTGTATTATCTGTATCGAAATAAATGGTAGAGTAGGGTAATATTCTTTTGCCGTCAATCTCAACCACACGATAGTGTTTCAACGCCTTTTTCATTAATTCGGGTAGTTGAGAATCTCCGATTAAATATTTGGTATCCACCCTGTTCATCAATTTTACCGAATCCATCTCGGCAAGCGAAATAGAGTCGAAAGAGTTGATAGTTTGGGTCAAGGGGTCTATTGCACCGGGAATCAAAGTTGCAGTATCAATTTGTATATTGATACTGTTTTGTTGAATACAAACGTCCATTTGGCAAGTAGTTATATTGAGTTTTTTTTGTTCCATCTGCATTATACTCGTATTTTCTAATGCGGGTAACTTTTTTCCTGTCATCAAAAACGACCTCTTTAACGCATCGGCCATTTGTATCATATTCAAATAAAATTCTTTCGCGCATACCGTATGGTGCATACTCTACTTCTTCCGTTTTTAACCCCTTTGCATTATATACGGTGATATGATCCATCCACCTGTTCTTGCCCTTCGAATCTGTGTTGTACTCCCGGACAGTCAAATTTTTATGTCGTTCACGTTTGTCAATCAATGACTCCGGTGAGGTTTGAGCGAAAGCGAGTGACACAAAACCCAATAAAAAGAAGGAAAAGAGTTTTGAACGGATTGAAATTAGTTTCATTATTTCTTTATTTGTGATTATTTGAAAAGTATTTTAAGTATTTTTTTTTTTTTGGTTTGGTTAACAAACTTGAGCTGTGGGCTTTTTAAATATCCGGTCAGTAGAAAAACCGGAAAGCAATTCATTATGCATTAATAATTATCTCGAAAGGAGTTTCTATTGTTTCAATAACTCCTTTTTTAAGTATGGTAACTGATTTGATAATTGGGGATAGAACTTTTTCCCCGGGCAGCTCTGTTAAAACAAAAACTTCATACTCGCCCGGATTCAGGCCTTGGAACATAAATGCACCATTTATACCTGTCCTTATTTCGTCGAAATGATAGAGTGCATCTTTAGCCTTTATGTAAACACGTATTTCGTAGGCAGGAATTAAATTAGTAATAAAACCTTTATCGTAGTATTTTACCAGAACAGTTCCTTTGATGTAAGAGGTCTCGAGTGATTTCCCCTCGTGGATGTAAATATTATCAACTCTTACCGTTTTACCCGAACCAACAGTTACGGTATCGATAACCGCTATTTTTCGGCCATCCGTGTTTGTGCTGTAAGCATAAATGTTGTAAGTGCCTTTAGTGAGATACTTAAACCGAAAGAATCCGTCGTTTCCGGTTTCCATTTTGTCTCCGTAAATAGGCTCATCGCCATAAACAATGTAGACATCTTCTTTAGACGCCGGAAAGGTATCCGCTTTGAAACTGTAGACGTCATTGGGATGTACTACTTTGTAAACTTTACCTTCTATTACAGAGATTCCTCCTTCTCCTTCTTCGTCGATACAAGAAAACAAAATGAGCGAAACTAAACAAATTATCGGAATAAAATATTTTTTCACAATGAATGATTTTAAGGTAGTAAAATGTTTTCGGTTAATTCAACACTAAGCTCAGGCAAAATAGAAATTTATCAAAAAGCCTGACTCAATTAAATTACAAATATATTACAAATGTATTACAAAAATGCTACAGTAATAATTTCGTAAAAGTAATTTATTTTTCGATATCCTAATACAGATTCTTCGTATAAAATACGTTTTTACTGTTCATTACACCTAATTGAATTAAAAACCTCCGTAAACATTCAGATTTAGGCACTTTCCGCTTTGAAATTTTTGTCTTTTTTTATAATCACAAGAAAATAAATTATAGTTTGTTTTCCAAAATAGGGATCTTTACACGTTCAGTTTTTAGAATATCTCTGTCATTCTGTCACCCAATTCACTGTGGCATTTTTTTTGACTAAGGCAGCTCCCGTAAAAACGAATTAATACAATAAACCAATTAATATATAATTAACAATGGCAAAAGGAAACATTGGGGTTACGAGTGACAACATTTTCCCCGTTATCAAGAAATTTTTATACAGTGATCACGAAATATTTCTGCGTGAATTAGTATCGAATGCCGTGGACGCCACGCAAAAGTTAAAAACGCTGGCGGCTGTTGGCGACTTTAAAGGCGAGCTGGGTGATCTTACTGTGAGAGTGAATATCGACAAGAAAGCTGGTACGTTGACAATCTCCGATCGGGGTATCGGTATGACGGCTGCCGAAATAGACAAATATATCAATCAAATAGCTTTCTCGGGAGCTGAAGAGTTTTTGGAAAAATATAAAAATGATGCACAAGCCATTATCGGCCATTTCGGTCTTGGTTTCTATTCTTCGTTTATGGTTTCTAAAAAAGTAGAAATCTTTACTCAATCGTTTACCGAAGATGCAACTGCTCAACATTGGTCCTGTAATGGTGATCCCGAATATGTTTTGGAGGATACCATCAAAGCCGATAGAGGAACAGATATTGTTTTACATATCGACGACGATAACCAGGATTTTCTGGAAGAAAGTCGCATTCAGACTTTATTGACAAAGTATTGCAAATTTCTTCCAATAGAAATTGCTTTTGGCAAACAAAAAGAATGGAAAGATGGAAAAAATGTTGAGACAGACAAGGATCTGATCATAAACAATACTAAGCCTGCCTGGACACTTAAACCTGCTGACCTGAAAAACGAAGATTATGACGCTTTCTATCGTGAGTTGTATCCTATGAGCGAAGACCCTCTTTTTCATATTCACCTGAATGTAGATTATCCGTTTAACCTCACCGGAATTCTTTATTTTCCAAAAATAAAGAATAGCATGGAACAACAGCGTAATAAAATTCAACTATATAGTAATCAGGTATATGTGACCGACTCGGTTGAAAATATTGTGCCTGAATATCTGACTTTTATGCACGGAGTGATCGATTCGCCGGATATTCCGTTGAACGTTTCCCGCAGTTATTTACAAAGTGATAGCAATGTAAAGAAAATCTCGAGTCACATTACCAAAAAAGTGGCTGACCGTCTGGCTGAAATCTTCCGTACCGATCGTCTTCAATTTGAAGAGAAATGGGACGATTTGAAGCTTTTCGTTCAATATGGTATGCTTAGCGATGAGAAATTCTACGAACGTGCTGAGAAATTTGCCCTGCTAAAGAATGTAGATGGAAAATACTACACGCTGGAGGAATACAAAACTCTGGTTGGTGAAAATCAAAAAGATAAGGAAGGTAACGTGATCTATCTTTATGCCAACAACCTGGACGAACAATTCAGTTATATTGAACATGCCAGAGATAAAGGTTATGATGTGTTGTTGATGAACGGACAATTGGATGTGCATGTGATTAGTCAGCTGGAACAAAAAATAGAAAAAACAAAATTTGTTCGTGTAGACAGTGACGTGATTGATAAAATTATCCAAAAGGAAGATGTGACCAAGGTGGCTCTCACCACCGCTCAACGCGATGCGCTGATTACCGTTTTCGATTCGCAATTGCCGGCCATGGAAAAAACAAATTTTATTGTTACTTTCGAGCAACTTGCACCAACAACCAATCCGGTTTTCATTACACAAAACGAATTCATGCGCCGGATGAAAGAAATGTCGGCTATGCAGGGCGGTGGTATGATGAACTTTTACGGCGAAATGCCCGATAGCTACAACCTGGTGGTTAATACAGCACACCCTATGGTGGAACAACTGCTGAAAGACGAAGAAGCTGCCTGCAGTAACGAAGTATCACCCATTGCAACGGAACTGAAAGCTAAACACGCTGAGTTGGAAGCCAAACATAAAGATAAAAAAGAAGAGGAAGTTCCTACAGCCGAAAAAGCTGAACTGGAAGACCTTCAAAAACAAATCGAAGTGTTGACAGAAAAGAAAAAAGCAATTCTGAAGACTTTTGCGACAGAAAACAAAAAAGTGCGTCAACTGATTGACCTGGCTTTACTGGCTAACAACATGCTGAAAGGCGAATCGTTGGCTAAATTCGTGAAACGAAGTGTAGAGCTAATGTAATGTATTCTTTTTCTGATTGCATGACCTTAAGTCATTCATTCATTTTGTAAAAAAAAACCGGACGGAAACGGAGGGCACTGAAAAAGTACCTTAGTCTTTGGTTCTAAATAAAAAAGCAGTAAAAAAAGGTATAAAAAGCCTTATTTTTGCTGCTTTTTTCGTATCTTTAGGTCTCAAATCAAAGCACTTACATGTTA